>ERZ779623.22-NODE-22-length-130529-cov-24.557475_pt1 | contig 130529 bp, 125 predicted proteins | sample MGYA00514189_ERZ779623 | MGnify/ENA primary metagenome ERZ779623 (study PRJEB29562, sample SAMEA4376712) | mouse gut metagenome | isolation source: Cecum | study: EMG produced TPA metagenomics assembly of the A DSS colitis mouse model was used to assess the... | reverse complement strand
CAGACGGGTTTATTGTATCTGTTCCCAACGGTGATGATATGAAAATATCATTGGGCTATCTGAACGAGCAGTATTATGGATTAAATGAATTTGAACTTTCACAAGGGACAGATTTGGACTTTGATTACCAGTTAGACAAAGAAATCCCTGTTTTAATAGGAAAAGGGTTAAGCAAAACATATCCCGTTGGAGCAACAATAGAACTGGAAGAATCTGCTCTTGGGCGGCCTATAACGCTAAGGGTTCAGGGCGTATTGACGCAAAACGCCTACCACTCTAATTTCTATGCCCTCAACTCCAAGGCATACTACAATTTCTCAATCCTCTTTCCAGTGAATGAGGAATTTATCAATCATGCGAACATGGACATCAAATTTAATGGCCTCATGGACATTATACTTTTGGACACCTCAAAAGAAAAAATAGCGGATTTGAGTGAGGTTATCAAAGATAATTTGGGTTTAAGTTTCAATTTCTTTAGCCAAAAGGAAAACTACGATTATTTCAACGAATACTATCTTCATTCCCTAAAAATTATATTCATAACGACCTTTATTCTGCTGATCGTCATAACTTGTCTTTCAGTTTGGAACGCATTGGTTAGTGTTCGCCTAATGCTGAAAGACTTTACGATCAATCTGTTGGTGGGATTAAGCTACTCAAAGCTGAAAAGAATTTTTTATGGTTACTTTGGGATGCTCTCCTTTGTTAATGTAGTACTGATTGCCTCATTCACCGCTTTTAACCGATACGGGTGCTGGTTAAGGAAAGACGCTACCTTTGCCACTTACGGATTGTTTGGTTTGATAGGAATGGACTGGCTGGCTTTGTTGCTGGTTGTCGTTTCTGATATTGCTATCGGAATAATTGTTGTCGAAAGTATGTTGTGGAAAATCAAAAAGGTTCCAATCTCCTTGGGGGTATTGCAATGACGAAAATTATTGATCTAAGCGTTAAAGAAAAAATCTATAAGAGCCAAAAGACGCAGATTTCAATACTAAATGATTTCAGGCTTGAAGTCACCGCCGGTGAAAAAATCGCTATTGTAGGCGAATCGGGAGCAGGCAAGAGTTCTTTGCTCAATATCATTGGATTGCTTGATCGAAATTATTCCGGTGAATATACGCTTTTCGGTTCTCCGACAGATCAGTTACATACAAGCCAGTTGGCGCAATGGCGAAATCAACGGATTGGCTTTGTTCTTCAAGAGTCGGCACTCATTAACTCTTTGACGGTTGAAGATAACATCAAACTGCCGTTTCTTTATGCCAGTCCTGACAAAAAGGGTGTTGGGGAGATTGAGAATTTCGATGCCGTCGTTAGTGCGATTGAGATCAGGCACATACTAAAAAAGAAACCTCTTGAATGTTCCGGCGGAGAAAAGGCCAGAGCTGTATTTGCCAGAGGAATCGTCATGAAACCTCAACTCATTTTGGCTGATGAACCTACGGCATCCCTGGATGTGGAGAACAGAGAAAGAATTGTAACCTTGCTTTTTAACATGAACAAAGAGTTTAACACCACCATCATTACTGTAACTCATGATTTGGAAATAGCCAATCGCCATGATAGAGTAATACATCTTGAAAGGAGTAAATAAAATGGGATTTTTTGCGATGATTGCGTCAATGCTGCTGGGGATATTGTTTGTTGCAATCGGGATTTCCCGCAGAAAGCAAAAGGGGTGGCCTATAATCCTTATCGCACTCGGAATTGTGTTTGTCCTCATAGCGGTTTATTTGGGATGGCCTAAATAGAAGTCAATAAAAGCCAAGTCTGCCCAGCGGCAGAAAAGAAAAAACCGCTGCTGGGCAGGCCGATTCCTCATGTCCAAACGCTCTTTCCAGCGGCGGTTTTGATTATTCAAAGCCGCCGTTTTTATATCCACCGGCGGCACATAGGAGGACGCCGCCATGCGATTACAGATAGATAGGCACATGTCAAAAAAAGCCTGATCCCCGTAGCGGCGACTTCTACCCAGGGGTGCGAAAACAGTCGTTTCCAGCCTGTCCATACTGCCACCCCCCAGCGCCCGAATAGCCTTGTGTTGTTCGGACGCTTTTCTATGTCCGGGCCAGCGACACCAGCCCCGCTGTCGCTCCCCACCTCTCCCATCTGAATTTCCAAAAAAATTCAGATGGGAGGAAACGGCCATGTCATACAATCATGGCAAAGAAGAACGCAGATGGAAGTGTTGGAAGCTGGCTGAAGAAGAGGTGCTGCGGGCCTGCGGCATGGATGAAAGCACAATTGAACAGCTTCGCCTTTGGGACAGGGCTATGTTCAATTCGGACAGGCGCTTTTATGAAAAGTTGCAGGACACAGGTACATATCTTGATAGCATTGCCGGGAGCAAAACATCAACCGAGATTTATACGGTGGAAGATTTGCTGAATGATATTGAAAATGCGGAACTGCTCAAAACCCTGCTGACAGTGGACAAGCTCACCTTGCAAATCTCTGTGCTGAAAATGAATGGATACTCGACCAATGAGATTGCTGTGCTTGTCCATCTGTCCACGGATGCCATTTATAAGCGGATAGCCGTACTGAAAAAGAAATTGAAGAAATTTCAAGGGTAACTCCAAAATTGCATGTCTCCACGGGCTGCTGGGTGAGAGGTCAAGTCCTCTCACCCAGCTTTTTCGTAGGAGGACGAGCGAATGACGTTCATGGATAAGGTCTATACGCTTCGGACGGAAGTCCGTGGCGATGGGAAAACGGCGTATTTCATCAGCTTTGCGGATGGGCAAGGCGAGTTTTACGATTTGGAGGTATCCGAGCCATTTTTTGTGGAATATCGTCAAATGGAGCGCAAAAACCGCAATCTGCAACAATCTGACTGGCGGCATCAGGAAGCGTCAGATTTGTGGGATGAAACGCTCTATAATAGGGCGTTCAAAGTACCCAAAAGCGTTGAGGAATTGATTTTTGACGCAGAACAGCGGGAACTACTCAATAAGGCTATTGCTGCGCTCCCGAAAATCCAGCGGCGGCGTTTTTTGCTCTACCATGAATATAACTTCAACTATCGCCAGATTAGGCGCTGTTTGAAAATTGGAAATGTGCCCAACGGTGAGGGATTTTTTCGCCAGACGAAGCCAATTTGACGCAGGAATACTTGGTGTATTCCAAGGAAAATTGGCAAAGTATGGCGGAAAAAGAGCCACCGTTTGGGTATGATGACAATTTTCAAACAAGCCCTAGTGAGATGGAGCATTGCAGGCCGCAATCAATCAGGCACTCGGTCATACGGGCCAGGGAGAAAATAAAAGCCGAGATAGAAAAATACCGGGCTGGACAGTAACAGACTGCCCCGCATCTTTGGACATAGGGTAGTCTGCTAAATGTTCTCTACAGGGTTCTTAATGTCAGGCGTAAATCAACTCGTTATAGATAACTTCCTCTGCCCGGTTTCGGGCGCTGTTCATTTGCCTGACCCATTCCATCTGATCCTCAGCTTTGAGCTGTTCCGTAATTCCTTCCCGCTTTTCCAGTCGCTTGACCAACTGGAAAAACATAGCCTTTGCTTGAGCATCCACTTTAGACAGGTGGCTGTCCAGCTTGCCGCTGAGAAGTAGGGCGGTATAGATAGGCTCTCTTTGCGTTTTCAGGTAGTGTTTCCGTCGCTGACCCCAGATACCAACAGAAATGCTTTCAGGTGGGAGTAGATTAGGTAGAAAATAATCGCCCTCTCGATGATAGGTTCCGCCCATAAGCTCAAATAATGATATTTCCATGATATAGTCCTCCGATATGTTGAAAATTCCTGCAATTCAATCACATTCGGCTGATTCCACAAAAGTTTTGGGAGGAACTTCCTTACGAAGTTCCTCCCAAGCCGGGGGGCTGATATTTTGCGCTATCTGGCCCAGTCCCGGCTGCGGCCCACCGCCCTGTGCCAGCCGGACAGCAGACGCTCCCGCTCCCCGCCGTCCATGGCGGGCTGGAAGCTGTTGTCGCACTTCCACAGCCGCTGGATCTCGTCGGTGCCGCTCCACACCCCGGTGGCCAGGCCCGCCAGATAGGCGGCCCCCAGGGCGGTGGTCTCCCGGATGGCGGGGCGGCGCACCTCCCGGCCCATAATGTCCGCCTGGAACTGCATCAGGAAGCGGTCCCGGCTGGCCCCGCCGTCCGCCTTCAGCGCGTTGAGGGGCAGTCCGGTGTCCGCCGCCATAGCCGCCACCAGATCCGCCACCTGATAGGCGATGGACTCCTGGGCGGCCCGGATGATGTGCTCCCGCTTGGTGCCCCGGGTGAGGCCCACGATGGCCCCCCGGGCGTACATATCCCAGTAGGGCGCGCCCAGCCCGGTGAAGGCGGGCACCAGATAGACGCCGCCGTTGTCGGGCACCTTCTGGGCGTAATACTCCGCGTCGCTGGAGTCGGTGAAGAACCGCAGCTCGTCCCGGAGCCACTGGATCACCGCCCCGCCCACGAACACCGATCCCTCCAGGGCGTACTGCACCTTTCCATTCAGCCCGATGGCGATGGTGGTGAGCAGGCCGTTTTTGCTCTCGCAGGGCGCGCCCCCGGTGTTCATCAGCAGGAAGCACCCGGTGCCGTAGGTGTTCTTGGCGTCCCCCGGCTGGAAGCAGGTCTGGCCGAACAGGGCGGCTTGCTGGTCCCCGGCGATGCCCGCGATGGGCACCCGGACGCCCTGTATGTCGGCGTAGCCGTAGATCTCGCTGGAGGAGCACACCTTGGGCAGCATGGCCCGGGGAATGTCCAGGGCGTTGAGCAGCGTCTCGTCCCAATCCAGGCGGTGGATATCGAACAGCATGGTCCGGGAGGCGTTGGTCACGTCGGTGACGTGGGCCGCGCCCCCGGTGAGCTTCCACACCAGCCAGCTGTCCACGGTGCCGAACAGGATTTCCCCCCGGCGGGCCTTTTCCCTGGCCCCCTCCACGTGATCCAGAATCCACTTGATCTTGGTGGCGGAGAAGTAGGCGTCCGGCACCAGTCCGGTGGTTTTTTGGATGTGATCGCCCAGGCCGTCCGCCAGCAGCCGGTCCACAAGGGGGGCGGTCCGGCGGCACTGCCACACGATGGCGTTGGAGACGGGGCGGCCCGTCTCCTTATCCCACAGGATGGTGGTTTCCCGCTGGTTGGTGATGCCGATTCCGGCGATGTCCTCCGGGTCCACCCCGGACTGGGCCACCACCTCCATCATGGTGGCGTACTGGGACGACCAGATCTCCATGGCGTCGTGCTCCACCCAGCCCTCGTGGGGGTAGTGCTGGGTGAACTCCTTTTGGCTCACGCCTAAAATGTTCTGATCCCGGTCGAACAGGATCACCCGGGAGCTGGTGGTGCCCTGGTCCAGGGCGAGGATGTATTTGCCGTTCATTTTATCATACCTCCCAACGGATGTAGGGGCGCACATTGTGCGCCCGCATGGACGGAACGCAGCGGGGATATTGCGGGCGCACGATGTGCGCCCCTACAAAAAACGTCCAATTTGTGCAAACGGATCAGATCATATCCCGTGTGGCCACCACGTTGGCCCCGGTGCCGCACACGTTCTCCACCACCACCTGCCCCGCCCGGACGGGGGCGGACAGCTCCACAACCTCCAATGCGGCCATCACCCGGAGGATCTCCCCCTTGGGGACGGGCCGGTCCGTTTTCACCGGGCACCGGGGGTACAGCCCCCCGGCGCACCGCACCGTGGAGGTCACCACCCGGGTGGGATGGGTCAGCTCCATTTTACCGTATTCCGCCCCCCGGGGGCAAGCGTTTCCTGTGACGGCAAAGCCGTTTTCCTCGTCCACCTTCAGATGGCACCCCTTGGGGCAGACGATGCAGATCAGCTCCTTCATTGCTCCACCTCCCGGACGGACACGGTGATCTCCCCCTCCGCCCGGTCCAGCAGGGCCCGGGGCAGGTCGATCCGCTCCATCTCGCCGGGGGCCAGGTGCTCCCGCTGGAAGCGGGCGATCTGGGTGTCCCCGGACGTGACCAGAATTTCGCTGTTCCCCAATACCCGGTTCACCCGGAAGAACAGCCCGCACAGCTTCTCCACCCGCCGGGGGCGGAGCTTCTGGGGCACGGTGTAAGTCACCCCGTCCCCGTTGGTTACCTCCAGGACCGTCTCCCCGGCGGCGGCCCCGCCGCCCAGCACGTATTGGGCGGCGGCGGCCCCGGCCTTCTGGCTCTCCGCTGTCACGAAGTCCACCAGATCGTGGACGTGGCACACGTTGCCGCAGGCGAACACGCCGGGGAGGGAGGTCTCCATATTCTCGTAGACAACGGCCCCGTTGGTGCGGCGGTCCATGGCGATGCCCGCCTGCCGGGTCAGCTCGTTCTCCGGGATCAGCCCCACCGACAGCAGCAGGGTGTCGCAGTCGAACACCATCTCGGTGCCGGGGACGGGGTTCCGGTGCCCGTCCACCGCCGACACCACCACCTGCTCCACCCGGTTTTTCCCCCGGATATCGGTGACGGTGTGGGACAGGTACAGGGGGATCTCGTAATCGTGGAGGCACTGGACGATGTTCCGGTTCAGCCCGCCGGAGTAGGGCATCACCTCCACGCAGGCCAGCACCTTGGCCCCCTCCAGGGTCATGCGGCGGGCCATGATCAGCCCGATGTCGCCGCTGCCCAGAATCACCACCCGTTTTCCGGGCATCCAGCCCTCCATGTTCACGTACCGCTGGGCGGCTCCGGCGGTGAACACCCCGGCGGGCCGTGTGCCGGGGATGGCGATGGCCCCCCGGGTGCGCTCCCGGCAGCCCATGGCCAGCACGATGGATTTGGCCTCCTCCACCCGGTAGCCGGTGGATTTGCCCACCATATGTACCCGGCGGTCGTCCGCCACCTCCAGCACCATGGTGTCCAGCCGGACCTCCACCCCCGTACCGCCCAGGAGCTTCACAAACCGTCCGGCGTACTCCGGCCCGGTGAGCTCCTCCTTGAAGTGGTGGAGGCCGAAGCCGTTGTGGATGCACTGGTTGAGAATGCCGCCCAGCTCCTTGTCCCGCTCCACGATGAGGATCTTCTGCAAACCGCCCTCCCAGGCGGCGCAGGCGGCGGCTAACCCGGCGGGTCCGCCGCCGATCACAATGAGGTCATACATACTTCGCGCCTCCTTCCGGCTGGACGGTGTTTCCACCCTCCGGGGGAGGGAGGAAACCGGACTTCGTCTGGCGGTCCAGCAGCCAGGACCCGGCCTGATCCTGCACAATCTCCGCCGGGGATTTGCGCAGCTCCCGGGCCAGCAGGTCCACCACCCGGGGCCCGCAGAACCCCCCCTGGCAGCGGCCCATGCCCGCGTTTACCCTCCGCTTCACCCCGTCCACGGACACCGGGGGGATGGGGCCGTGGAGGGCCTCTAAAATCTCCCCCTCGGTGACTGTCTCGCAGCGGCAGATCACCCGGCCGAAGGCGGGCTCCCGCTCCACCAGGGCGGCGCGTTCCTCCGGGGACAGCTCCTTGAAGCGGGTGCGGCGGCGTTCACAGAGAAACGTATCCTTCTTCTCCAGGGCCAGCCCCGCCTTGGCCAGCAGCTCCGCCGCGTATTCCCCGATGGCGGGGGCGGCGGACAGCCCCGGCGAGCAGATCCCCGCCAGGTCGATAAAGCCGGGCGCGCTCTCCTCCAGGATGAAGTCCGGCCTGCCGGAGGCGGCCCGCACCCCGGCGAAGTTCCGGATGGACTCCCGGAAGCTGACGGAGGGGACGGATTTCCGGGCGGTCTCCCGGACGAACCGCAGGCCGTCCCCGGTGGTGGCGGTGTCGTTCCCCTCCACCTTCTCCGAATCCGGGCCAACGATGAGGTTGCCGTGGACGGTGGGGGCCACCAGCACCCCCTTGCCCGCCGCGCTGGGGCACTGGAAAATGACCCGGCTCACCCGGCCCCCCTCGCTCTTGTCCAGCAGGTAGTATTGGCCCCGGGCGGGGCGTATGTCGAAGGAGTGGGGGGCGGCCAGATCGTGGACGCCGGCGGCGTCCACCCCGGCGGCGTTGAGCACAAACCGGGCCTCAAAGTCCCCCGTGGTGGTGCGTACCGTCCAGCCTCCGCTGGTTCGTTCCAGCCCGGTGACGGCGGTGTTCAAGTGCAGCTCCGCGCCGTTTTTCACCGCCGTCTCCGCCAGGGCAAGGCAGTACTCCCAGGGGGAGCAGATGGCGGCGGAGGGGGCGTGGAGGGCGGCTGCCACCTCGTCGGACAGGTTCGGCTCCAGGGAGCGGGCCACCGCCCCGTCCAGCAGCTTCAGGCCGGGCACGCCGTTGGCCTGGCCCCTCCGGTACAGCTCCTCCAGGGCGGGCCGCTCCTCCTCCGAGAAGGCCAGCACCAGGGAGCCGCAGGGGCGGTAGGGCACGTCCAGCTTCTGGCACAGCTCCCGGGCCAGCTCCACCCCCCGGACGTTGAGGCGGGCCATCAGCGTCCCCGGCTCCGGGTCGTACCCGGCGTGGAGGATGGCGGAGTTGGCCTTGGTGGTGCCCAGGGCCACGTCGTTCTCCCGCTCCACAATGCCCACCCTGAGCCGGTATCTGGACAGCTCGAAGGCGGCGGCCGCGCCGGTGACGCCGCAGCCGATGATGAGTACATCGTACATGAAATGACCTCCCAATCGGAATAATCACGGACTTGCAGGAAAATTTGTCACATGCGCCATACGGCGGGGTTGGTGGTAGACACCGCCACGGCCCCCGCGCTGAGGGCGGCGGTGACGTCCTCCTTGTCGGAGATCAGCCCCCCGGCGATAACGGGCTTTCCGGTGAGCTGGGCCACTCGGCGGATGATCTTGGGCATGAGGCCGGGGAGGACCTCGATAAGGTCGGCGTCCTGGGGCCGCTGGCGTTGGATGTTGTCCAGGGCCATGGAGTCCAGCAGGAAGAACCGCTGAATGGCCACCAGCCCCAGCTCCCGGCCCCGGCGGGTGAGGGCGGCCTTGGTGGAGATGATGCCGTCGGCGGCGGTCTGGCGGGCGATGAAGTCCACCGACACCTCCCGGGCGGCCAGCCCGTCCACCAGATCCAGGTGGACGAAGGCCCGCTTGCCCGCCTTGCGCACCCGGGCGGCGGCGTCGGCCACGGTGAGGATATCGCCGCTGAGCAGGAAAATGACGGACACGTCGCTCTCCAGGGCAGCGGCCAGGCCGTCCTCGCTCTTGACGGCGGCGATCACCGGACCCGAGGCCAGGAGATCCAGGAGCTGGTTTCGATCCATAGGGCTGCACCCGCCTTTCATGGGGACAAAAAAGGGCGCAAAACAGCCGGATAGGGCTGCTCTGCGCGTCTCAAACTCTGCACAAAACTTCGTGTTGTTATAATTGACGCAGTTAAAAAGAAGTGTACACTTCTTTTTAACTTGTGCGGCACGTCAGTGCCGCACAGGCCGCAAAGCGGCCCTGCGTCAGATTTCATAGTCAGCGCACGGGCTTTGCCTACAGCGGCACAGCCGCTGTTTTGAAAATCGGTAGTATGCCGATTTTCAAGTGTGCTGACTATATCATAGCAGGGCTTGGGAGAAAATGCAAGCCGGGAATCGCTGGTTTTTCGTATTTTGGCGGGAGGAACAAAAAATATACGTTACATTTGGCGGTTTTCGACAAAATTCAAAAAACGGATTGACAAAAAACTGTGGGGCTGGTATGCTAAAAACACAGCAATGCTGAAAAGTGGATATCTGCTCATGAGTTTAGGAGAAGGGCGTGACAGTTGAGAAACTGTTGCGCTCTTATTGTTTTTTGGGGAGGTGGTCGAAGGAACCCTGCTGAGACACGGAATTTAACTCTACTAAACATTCGCATGGGGAGGAAAGCATTATGACGAAAACCACAGAAGCCAGGGAGCAAAAGTTTACCCTAAAGACGAGTTCCGGCTGCCGCAGGCTGCTTGCGCTGTTTTTATGCGGCGTCCTGCTGTTCAGCTTTTGCGCCGCCTTGATTTCTTCCAACTTTGGCAAGGTGAAGATTTCCAGCCTTACCATTGATGCCCGGGGGGCGGAGTTGGATTTGGATCTGTATATTCCTGCCGGAACCTCGGATTCCGATTCCCTTCCCTGCCTGATTCTGGGCCACGGACGGGGTGCTACCAAAAACGTGATGCGCGGGATCGCGGAGGAGCTGTCCCGCAGGGGCTACGTGGTGTTGAATGTAAACGCCTACGGCATGGGGCTGAGTGAGCAGCCGATCCGTGACGATGGCGGAAACGGTGCCGAAAATTTCGGGCTGGGAGGCCCCTTTGGACTGTATGACGCGCTGGAGTTCGCCCGCGGCCTGTCCTATGTGGATGATACCCGCATCGCGATGCTGGGGCATTCCTTCGGCAGTGGGCGCACTGGGGCAACTGCCGTTCTGGACTGCGGGTATCTCACCCTAAACGACAAGCTGATCAACATTCTTGCCGAAACCTTTGGGCAGACTTTTACCGAGGGGGAGATCACGCAGGATGCCGATCAGCTTGCGCAAGCAAGGCTGAACACCGACCAGCTCGCCCATTATCAAATGTTGCGGGACGCAGCGGAGGCAGAGCACAATACCCGGCTGAACACAATCATACTTACCTCGGCCACCAGCGGCCCCGCCAACGCCGACGTGACAGTGGGGGGCTATGAGGTGCAGCGGCCCTGCCAGGTCAATGTCACCTTTGTTGACGGCAAATATGATTCACTTGGTGCTGGTGCCATGTGGAACGGCGATGGAACCACTGTTATCCTGGGGGATCCTGTCAAAATGGAGACTTGGTACAGTATTTCCAGCCAAGGCAATTCCTATACGGAGATCGGCCCCTTTAACTCCACCACCACCAGCGGCAGTGTGGAGCTGGCCGAAGCCTTTGCCAACCGCACTGCGCGGCTTGTCTGCTACAACAGTGAAAGCCATTCGAAGCAGTATTTTTCAAGCGCGACAATCTCTGATACCATCCGCATCCTGGAGCAGGCGTTCCCCGCCGGAACAGCCGAAAGCTCCACGGAGGGAATGAATTGGTGGCTGCGGGCAGTCTGCAACCTGCTCGCCATGCTGTGTATGTTGGCGGCGGTGATTGCTCTGGCAGGGCTGCTGCTCTCCACCAAGTTCTTTGAGCCGTGCGTCATGGAACCGCACAGCACGTCCCCCGAGGGGAAAAATAAGCTCGTCTATTGGATTTTTGCGGCAGTCACCGTTGTTTTTACCATCGTTGCGCTCTATCAGGCGAACACCGGCGGTCCTGTCTGGGCAAACCCGTTTGGGAAAAAGCTGCCCTCCATTTTCCGTCTGGTCAGCACCAGCGCGATTGCTTTTTGGTTCGTGGTTTGGCTGGCAGGCGGGGCACTTGCCATGCTGGCGGCAAAAGCTGCCATCTCCAAAAAGAACAGCGGAAGCTGGGGGCTGAAGGAGCTGAACTTAACCGCCAGTGCCTCCGCCGTTGGCAAGACGATCTTGCTCGGGGTGATCTGCGTCACATTCGCCAACCTTCTCCTGACTTCCATCGGCCGCCTGTTTAACCAAGACTTCCGCTTCTGGCAGATGATGTTTACAGAGATGAAGATTGAGCACTGGCTGGTGGCCCTTCCCTATGTTGTCCTGTTCTTTGTGCTGTATCTCGTGATTGGAATGTCTATCAACTACGGCGCGGAGGATGTGTTGTCGGGCAGGAAGGAAATCATCCTCACCGTCGTCATCAATTCCATCGGTGTTTCCCTGCTCTGCCTGTTCTGCTATATTATGTGGTTCGTCAATTGGACCGGAGCCGCGATCAGTGACTTCACACTGTCCTATTCCATGCTTCTGTTTGTTCCTGTGACCGTATATATCACGAGGAAGATGTATAAGGTGACAAACAGCGTATGGCTGGGTGCGTTTCTCAATGCGGTACTGTTGGCGTGGTCGCTGGTCAGTTCCGCTGGCATTGCGGACAAATATTATGGGCAGGGGATCATTTCTCTCCTCTTTGGCGTATAAAGGAGCCGCTCATCTGCTTTGAGCGACAGCCTATCTTATTTAGGAAACGCTGGCATATCTTATAGAAAGGGCCGGATCCCCACCGGGATCCGGCCCTTTCTTCATAAAAATACTCGTGTCTCAATACCGCCCAAAATCCGCCGACCGCCCGTCGGTGACGTCGGCCCCGAACTCGTAATCCTTCCCCGGCAGGATGGCGTTCAGCGCGATCCCCGCGATGGCGGCGATGGCCAGGGCCGTCAGGGTAATCTGCGCGCCGCCCACCTGGAAGGTGAGCCCGCCGGAGAAGCCCAGGCCGCACACCAGAATCACCGCCGCGATGATCAGGTTCCGGGAGTTGGTGAAGTCCACCCGGTTCTCCACCACGTTGCGCACGCCGATGGCGGAAATCATGCCGTACAGGATGAAGCTCACGCCGCCCACGATGGCCGCGGGCATGGCGTTCACCACCGCCGCGAACATGGGGCTGAAGGACAGCACCAGGGCGTAGATAGCCGCCAGCCGGATCACCTTGGGGTCGTAGACCTTGGACAGCACCAGCACGCCGGTGTTCTCGCCGTAGGTGGTGTTGGCGGGGCCGCCGAAGATGGCGGACAGGGAGGTGGCGATGCCGTCGCCGATGAGGGTGCGGTGCAGGCCGGGGTTCTCGATGAAGTTCTCCCCCACGGTGGCGGAGATGGCGGACATATCGCCGATGTGCTCCATCATGGCGGCGATGGCGATGGGGGCCATCACCAGAATGGCGGTCAGGTCAAACTTGGCAATGGAGCCGCCGAAGTCGGTGAGGAAGGGCTGGAGGCCGATGGGGCTGGCGTCGGCCACGGTGGAGAAGTCCATCAGGGGGACCACCGCGCCGGTGGCGTCCAGCGCCGTAGCTCCCATGGCGTTGGCGATGACGGCGATGACGTAGGAGCCCACCACGCCCAGCAGGATGGGGATGATCTTAATCATACCCCTGCCCCAGATGTTGGCGGCGATGATGATGGCCATGGCCACCAGGGCCAGCCACCAGCAGGTCTTGGCGTTGTTCACCGCGGAGGGGGCCAGGTTCAGGCCGATGAGGATGATGATAGGCCCGGTGACCACCGGGGGCAGGAAGCGCATGACCTTCTTCACGCCCACCAGCTTGATCACCCCCGCCAGCACCACGTACAGCAGGCCGGCCACCACGATGCCGCCGCAGGCGTATTGCAGCTTTTCCGAGGCTTCCATGGCGGCGTACTTGCCGGAGTCCAGGTTGGCGATGGCCTGGAAGCCGCCCAGGAAGGCGAAGGAGGACCCCAGGAAGGCGGGCACCCTCAGCCGGGTGCACACATGGAAGAACAGGGTGCCGATTCCGGCGAACAGCAGGGTGGTCTGGATGGACAGGGGCAGGCCGTAATTGTTCACCAGGATGGGCACCAGCACGGTGGCCCCGAACATGGCGAACATATGCTGGAGGCCCAGGATGAGCATCTTGGGCAGGCCCAGGGTGCGGGCGTCGCGGACAGGCTCTTGGTTGTTCATTCTACTCTCTCCCTTTCAGATGTCGTTCAACAGCTCCGCGCAAAAAAGAAGCAACCACCGGAAAACGGTGATTGCTCAAAAATAGAAATGGAAATGATACGCCCCAAGCTCAGGCGTTTTGAAAAACAGCGGCGTAAGCTGACACATATCGTTCCCCTCCTTTTGCGTTCGCTCTATATTACCAGAACCGGGCGGGAGAAGCAAGATGGGATTTTGCACGAAAACCGACCCTGAGATTAGGGGGATTTTGGGAAGGAGGGCCTTCCCGAACCCGCGGCAGGGGTGCGCCCTGCGGGGCGGTACTTTCTCTCCTGTGAGAGAAAGTACCCAAAGAGAACACTTAGAACCTGTATTCACAGCCGAGGATGCCGGGTGGGCGAGGGATTTTTTCGCCAGACAAGGCGCGTTTTCGCAGGAATACTTTGTGTATTGCAAGAAAACGCAACGCAGTATGGCGGAAAAAGACCCGCCCACACGGCGTTTGAGGTTGTGAATACAGGTTCTCAGGGGGTGGCCGTCTCCACAGTCGGCCACCCCCTTAAGAATCCCCCATTTACGGGGGAGTCAGATCGAGGCGTGTGGGGATACCCTTCCGGCGCGGAGCGGATACGGACGCGTCTGTCCCTATTTCCGCTGCCGCTGCTTGGTGCGGTCATTGGGAAGTGGGCGGGGGCCATGTTTGCTGCGCCTGGGTGTGTGGGGGTGCTGGCGGGGCGGTTGTCGGGGGCGTTTCCTGGACGTGGCGGGCGGTTTGGGAAGAAGCGGAAGCAGACCAGGGGGCTCCCGGTCTGCTTTGGTGTGTTTTTCAATTCCGGGCGCGATTACCGCCGACCGCCTCCTCGGCCTCCGCCGAAGGAGCCTCCGCCGGGACGCCCGCCCCCAAAGGAGCGGCCCCCGCCGAAGCTGCCGCCGGGACGTCCGCCGCCGAAGGAGGACCGCCCGCCGCCGAAGCTGCCGCCAAAGCTGCCGCCGGGGCGGGCCTTGGGCCGGGGAGCCGAAGGCCGTCCGCCCCCGAAGGAGCCGCCGGGCCTCCCGCCGGGAGAGGGCCTGCCGCCCCCAAAGGAGCCGCCGAAGGGACCGCCCGGCCGTGCGCCCGGACCTGGCCTGGGGCCGGGGCGGGCCGATGGCCCGGGTCCGAAGCCCATACCCGGGCCGAAGCCGGGGCCCCGGGGCGGGCGGGGGGGCCTGGGGGGCCGGGGACGGAAGATAAAGAAGGGACGGTAGACATAGCTGGGCCCATACCAGCCGCAGCGGTAACGGCGGCGGCGGGAGCCCTCCAGGGCCAGCAGCACCACGACCACCAGCACAAGAATAATAATCAGGTCGGTCAAATCGCCCATGGCAGGGCCTCCTTTCCCGGTCAGCGGTATTGCTTCCCGTACCAGTCCTCCAGGGCCTTGGTGAGCTCCAGCACCGCACCGTCATAGTCCCTTCGGACAAAAGCGTTTTCCATATACTCGTAGGCGTACTCAGAGGGGTCGTAGGGGAAGTCCCTGCCCACGTCGCTGCCCAGCAGGAGCCAGTAGTTATCGCCCCGTATGTCCAGGGCCACCACCATGTCATACCCGCCCAGGCCCATTTTTTCCGCCTGGCGGTAGGCGTATTCCCCCAGCTCCCGCTGGTTGTCGCAGGTGACCACCGCCACGGTGATGTTATGCCGGTCCCACAGCCGGTCGTTGCGCTGGTCCAGCTCCCGGACTGTCCGGTCGGACAGCGCGTTGGCGTCGTCCCAAACGAAGGAGCCGGAGGCGGGGGGCGCGCTGCTGGGCCGGGGGGCGGGCTCGGGGATGGGGGAACCCTCGTTTCTTTCGATGCCGATGCCGATGGCCACCACCACCAGCACTCCGGTGATCATCCAGGCCACCGCCGGAATTTTGAAGATGTTGGTGCCCTTTTTTACCCCGGCAGCCATGACAGCCAGCAGGATGCCCAGGGCCACGCAGGGGACGATAATCAGCGCAATTCTCATAAGAAGTCCTTTCTGAACGCAGACGCTTTGATTTGGTGCGCCCTGTAGGGGAGGGGCTTGCCCCTCCCGGAGAACAGAGGGCACATCGGAACGGCGGGAGGGGCAAGCCCCTCCCCTACAATACGCCTAACCGTTACGCGCTTTGTGGGGGGTATGCCTACCCCCGCAGCTCCAGCAGCTTCTGCTTCAGCTCGCCCTCAATGCGGCCCAGCTCCAGCTCGGCCTCCTTGCGCTTCTGCGCGCCGTCCTTCTGGATCTGCATCACCTCGTTCAGGGTGGAGATCAGCTGTTGGTTGGTGTGCTGCAACGTCTCAATGTCCACCACGGACCGCTCGGCCTCCTTGGCCGTCTCGATGGTGCCCATCTTGAGCATCTCGGCGTTTTTCCGCAGCAGATCATTGGTCATGTTGGTGACGGCGGACTGGGCGGCGGTGGCCTGCCGGGAGTGCTCCAGCCCCAGGGCCAGCACCATCTGGCTTTTCCACAGGGGGATGGTGTTCACCAGGGAGGACTGGATCTTCTCCAGCATCAGCGCGTCGTTGTTCTGGATCATCCGGGTCTGGGGGCCCATCTGGATGGAGATCATCCGGGTCAGCTCTAGGTCGTGGAGCTTTTTCTCGAACCGGCTGCACAGGTTGGCGTAGTCGTTGTACTTCTGGGCGTCCTCCTGGGAGCCGGAGGCGGACGCCTGCTTCCGCAGCTCCTCCAGATCCTCGTTCCGGGCCTTCATCAGGGCCTTTTTGCCCGCCAGGATATACATGGTCAGCTCCTTGTAATATTTGGTGTTCAGCTCATACATCTGGTCCAGCATGGCGATGTCCTTCATCAGGGTGACCTGGTGGCCCTCCAGGATGGAGGCGATCTTGTCCACGTTCACCTCCGCCTTGTCATAGCTGGCCTTCAGGGCCAGGGCCTCGTTTTTCTTCTTCTGGAAGAAGCCGAAGATGCCGCTTTTCTCCTCCTGGCCGAAGGTTTTCAGCTCCACCACCAGGGAGGATAACGCCTCCCCCACCTGGCCCAGGTCCTTGGTGCGCACGTTGTTCAGCGCGTTCTCGGAGAAGCCCGCGATGTTCTTCTGGGCCGCCGCGCCGTACTGGAGCACCTGGGTGGAGTCGGTGATGTCGATCTTCTGGGCGAAGTCGTTTACCATCTTCCGCTCCGCCTCGTTGAGCTGGCTCTCGTCCAGCTGGATGGCCTGGGCGTCCCGGGCGGCCTGCACCGCCGCGGCGTCCTCCGGGGTGACGGCCCCCTCCAGGGTCAGGGCGGGGGTGTCGGGGGCCTTGGGGATTGCCGCCTCCGCGGCCTGGGCGGCGGCCTGGGCCGCGGCCGCGCCGCTGGGGTCCAGGGTCAGCTCGGGCATCATGTTCTCATCCATGTTTTTTCTCCTCCGAATCCTTTTTGGGGTTGTCGGCTTTCGCCGCTTTCAGATAGGCCTTCCACCAGATGGCGGCGGCGGCCCCGCTCAATACCAGAATCACCAGGGCCATGGGGTTCACATTGGGCAGGGTCCGGGTCACCCCCATGAACATGGAGGCGGCGGCGAAGCTCCACACCAGGGCCAGCACCCGGTAGCGGCCCTTGTTCTTGTTCCTTCCCATGCCGCGCCCCTCATTGGCCGCCCAGGGTCATGCCGCCGATCCCCTCCTGCTGGAGCATCTGCTCCATGACGGTGATGTCGGCGGAGATGTCCAGGGCCTCCTCGCCGTACAGGGCGTCCAGCTGGCGGCTGAAGGCCACGCAGATGGTGCCCAGCATCTCCCCGATCTTCCCTTTGGTGCCATCGATGTTGGTGCCGGACGCCCCGGTGGCGTCCATCCGGTCGTAGGCGTTGAGCAGCTTCAGGGTGGTGGGCAGGTAGTAGTTCATGAATTTGCGGATCTGGGGCAGCTTGGAGGGGGCCTCCACCACCGCGTCGATGATCTTCCCGGTGGTGGCCTCCAGATGGCTGATCTGGGCGGAAATGGCGGCGTCCTTGATGGAGTCGTTGAGCCGCCGCATCTCGGACACGGCGCGGGCCCGCTCGTCCAGCAAAGCGTCGATCTCCGGGTTCCCGGTGGGCTTGGGCTTCTCCGCCCCGGGCTTGGCGGCGGCCTGGGCGGGGCCGGGGGCGGCGGACTCGGGCACCTCATAGCCCCGGTCGGGAAAGAGCATCTTCCCCCCGAAATAGGCCGCCATGGACAGCAGGGCCGCCATGACATAGTGGACGGGGCGGTACAGCGGCAGGCACAGGATCCATGCCCACACCAGCCAGGTCAGCCCCACAAAGTAAATGGGCAGGACGCTTCGTTTTTTCACATAGGCCACGGCCTTTGCCCTCCTTTCCGGAATCTGGCTTCTATTTTACTCCCCGGATCAGGTCCCTGTCAAGATAAAGGGGGTGCCGGGCGGTTGACTTTAACAATTTCTTCATGTAAAATAAGCTGTTATGTCCTCCGCCGATAAGGCGGGGGCCGGAAAAGCTATGAGATAGGGAGTCCTCGCCCATGATGACGCTAAACGATTTTAAGGCGGCCCGGAAAACGCTGGACGGCGTGCTCCACCCCACCGACCTGATCTACAGCCCCTTTTTCTCCCGGACCACCGGCAACCAGGTCTACATCAAGCCGGAGAATATGCAGGTGACGGGGGCCTACAAAATCCGGGGGGCCTACTTCAAATGCTCCACCCTGTCCGACGAGGAGAAGGCCCGGGGGCTGGTGACCGCCTCCGCCGGAAACCACGCCCAGGGGGTGGCCTACGCCGCCCAGAAGGCGGGCGTGTCCGCCACCATCGTCATGCCCACCACCACCCCCCTGGTGAAGGTGAACAACACCAAGGACTACGGAGCCAAGGTGGTGCTCCACGGGGAGACCTTCGACGACGCGGCGGCCCTGGCCGCCCAGCTCAGCCAGGAGGAGGGGCTGACCTACGTCCACCCCTTCAACGACCTCACCGTGTCCACCGGGCAGGGCACCATCGCCTATGAGATCTTCAAGGACCTCCCCGACGTGGACGTGATCCTGGTGCCCGTGGGGGGCGGCGGGCTGGCGGCGGGTGTGTCCACCCTGGCCAAGCTGCTGAACCCGTCGGTGAAGGTCATCGGCGTGGAGCCCTCCGGCGCGGCGTCCATGAAGGCCAGCGTGGAGGCGGGCCATGTGGTGACGCTGGACCGGGTGACCACCATCGCCGACGGCGTGGCGGTGAAAACCCCGGGGGATCAGGTGTTCCCCTATATCCAGCGGAACGTGGACGAGCTGCTCACCATCGACGACGACGAGCTGGTGGACGCCTTCCTGGACGTGATGGAGAAGCACAAGATGGTGGTGGAGAACGCGGGCCTGCTCACCATCGCGGCCCTGAACCACCTGGAGCGGGACGGGCGCAGCGTGGTCAGCGTGCTGTCCGGCGGCAATATGGACGTGATCACCATTTCCTCCCTGGTGCAGCACGGGCTGATCAACCGGGGGCGGATTTTCACCTTCTCGGTGCAGCTCCCCGACCGCCCCGGCGAGCTGCTGCGCATCGCGGATCTGGTGGCGAAGCTCAACGGCAACATCATCAAGCTGGACCACAACCAGTTCGTCAACATCAACCGGCAGGCCGGGGTGGAGCTGAAGGTGACCATGGAGGCCTTCGGCCTGTCCCACAAGGCGGAGATCCTGAACGCCCTGAAGCAGAGGGGCTACGACGTGCAAGAGGTAGCCGCCAGCGGCACCATCACAGGGTAAGTAGGGGAGGGGCTTGCCCCTCCCGTGAAAAGGGTTTCCGCCCCTTCAAAACGGGAGGGGGCAACCCCCTCCCCTGCGGACAAAATCACAATCGCCCACCGCCGCGGTTGCGTCCGGAGCAGATCTCCCCGCCGGAAGGCGGGGAGATCATCCCCCACCGCCGCGATTGTGTCCGAAGCAGATCTCCCCGCCGGAAGGCGGGGAGATCATCCCCACCGCCGCGATTGCGTCCGGAGCAGATCTCCCCGCCGGAAGGCGGAGAGATCACCCCCACCGCCGCGATTGCGTCCGGAGCAGATCTCCCCGCCGGAAGGCGGGGAGATCACAATCCCCGCACCGCCGCGATTGCAGCGGTGCGGGGTATTCAGGTGCGGCGCGCCCTGCGGCGGGCCTGCTGGACGCGGGCCAGGGGGCGTGGGGAGCCATCCAACGCCGCCGCCGGCGGACTTCCGCGTGTTCTATCCTATGCGGGGGCGGCGGGGCTGCCCCAGGCCCGCCGCCGGGGACAGGCCCCGCGCCCAAGCCCAGATCAAAGAAAGAGGGAGAAAATTATGGTGAAAATCGCCCCTTCCATTCTCTCGGCGGATTTTTGCAATTTGGAGCGGGACATCAACCGGGTGTCCGGCGCGGACTGGCTCCACGTGGACGTGATGGACGGGGCCTTCGTCCCCAACATTACCATCGGCGTTCCGGTGGTGGAGTCCATCCGCAAGCACACGGGGATGTTCCTGGACGTCCACCTGATGATCGACAAGCCCGCCCGGTATATCGACGCCTTCTGCAAGGCGGGGGCGGACCTGCTGTCCGTCCACCTGGAGGCCGACCACCCCACCCGCATCGCCGATGCCCTCCACGCCATGGAGGCCAACGGGGTGAAGAAGGCGGCGGCCCTGCGGCCCATCACGTCGGCTAAGGCTGTCCTGCCTTATCTGGAGACGCTGGACATGGTGCTGGTGATGACGGTGGAGCCGGGGTTCGGCGGGCAGAAGTTCATGGAGGGCCAGCTGGACACCATCCGGGAGGTGCGTGCGCTCATCGACCGCTATCACCCCGCCTGCGAGCTGGAGGTGGACGGCGGCATCGCCCCGGGCACGGCGGAGCGGGTGATTGAGGCCGGGGCCACGGTGCTGGTGGCGGGGTCGGCGGTGTACGGCGCGGATGACCCGGCGGCGGCCATTGCCGCCCTGCGGATGTAGGGGCGCACATTGTGCGCCCGCGCAATCCCCCACCGTAAACGCCGGAGAAAGGCGGACAGAGAGACGCACCAAACGCCCCTTCGCAAGGAACAGGGGCACCCCAGCCAGAACGGGCGCGCAATGCGCGCCCCTACACACACGTATGGAGGCAAATCACCATGGACTACTTCCCCGCCGCCCTGGAAAATTTAGTGGAGCAGTTCGCCAAGCTCCCCGGCGTGGGCCGCAAGAGCGCGCAGCGGCTGGCCTTCTACATCCTGGACCAGCCGGAGGAGACCGCCAAGGCCTTCGCCGCCGCCCTGCTGGACGCCAAAACCTCCATCGGCTGCTGTCCCGTGTGCCAGAACCTCACCGACGGGGAGGGGGAGTGCCCCCTCTGCGCCTCCTCCCGGCGGGATCACGCCACCGTCTGCGTGGTGGCCGACCCCAAGGATGTGATGGCCATGGAACGCTCCCGGGAGTACGGCGGGCTGTACCACGTGCTCCACGGGGTGATCTCCCCCATGAACCACGTGGGGCCGGACGATCTGCGCATCGCCCAGCTGGTGGAGCGGGTGTCCGCCGGGGGGATTGAGGAGGTCATTATGGCCACCAACCCGGACACCGAGGGGGAGACCACCGCCCTGTACCTGTCCCGGCTGCTGAAGCCCTTCGGGGTGAAAACCACCCGGCTGGCCTACGGCATCCCGGTGGGCAGCCACCTGGAGTTCGCCGATGACGCCACCCTGATGCGCGCCCTGGAGGGCCGCAGGGAAATATAAGCCCCCCAAAAAAAGAAAGGAGCTGTCCCCATGAACGACTGGCTGTACGTGATGTTTATCGAGAAAACCAAGACCTATAACCGGCTCACCAAGGCGGCGGTGGAACGCCACGTGGAAAACCTGCGGGCCCTGGACGACCAGGGGCATCTGGAGCTGTGCGGGGTGTTCAAGGGCTACCCCGGCGTGGCGGGTATGTACATTCTCCGGGCGGACAGCTACGAGGCGGCGGAGGAGCTGTGCCGGCGGGAGCCACTGGTGGCGGAGGGCTTCGCGGCCTACAAGCTGAAGGCCATGCAGCCCGCCAACCGGGACAACAACTACCTGCTCTGAACGGAAAACCGGGCGCGGAAGGGGGAAAACCCGCTTCCGCGCCCGGTTTGTTCCGGCTGGATTCAGTTCACCGGGATCCGCGTGCCTTTCACGGAGAGGCAGGCGATGTCCTCCACCTCCACCGGCTCCACAAAGTACCAGGTGGCGTAGCACTCCCAGCCCTCTCCGCCGTTCACTTCCAGGTTGGAGTAACGGCCCATCCCCGGCTCGGCGGCAATTTCCGTGCCGTCCTTTTTCACGGCGTACAGGGGGGTGTACGCCAACGCGCCCGAGCTGTCGCCCTTATAGCCCGTCATGGTGACGCTCAGCGGGGAGAGGGTCACCTCCTTCATCCGCCAGCCGTTCACCGCGTCCGTCCAGTCCAGAACGGTGGAGGCGTAATATTCCAGGTCGAAGTCCACCGACCAGCTGCCCTCAATGTCCGCGCCGGGCCGCCAATAGTGGCCGGTGAGCTTCACCTGGCCGCTTTGCAGCGTCTGGAGATCCTCCGCCTTGATGAGGGGGAACAGGATGTCCATGCCGCCGTCTACCAGGGTCTGCTGGTACACAAAGGACCGATCGTAGACGTCGCCCTCCACGCCGTAGAGGCCAAACATGAGGTCGCTTTTCCCGTCCTGATGCAGCCCCGGCCGCACCCCTTCGGCGAAGTCCAGGCGGACGTGGAAGCGGCCGTCGCTGGCGAAGCCCATGGAGGATACCCGGATATCCTCCGTGCCCTCGATGTCCATGGGGGTCTGGCCGGGGGCCAGCACCACCTTCCGGGCGGGCAGGACGGCGTCGGTGTATTCAGGGAAGCCTGAGTCGCTGGCCTGGTAGATCACCTTGTCGTTTTCGCCCACAGGCAGGCTGTTCAGCGTTCTGCCTGTGACGGACGCGCAGGGGATGTCCAGCCACACCTCGGCCAGCCTGGTGGTCATACCCGTGACCTCCAGCCGGGCCTTCTCCGTGGGCCGCGCCGCCTCCTCATAGTAAACGGTGGCGGAGAGCAGGGCGGTTCTGGTGCCCGGGTCATAGGAGACCAGCTTGAAATTGCGGGTGGAGGGGGAACCGCCGCCTATGATGCCCCCCCCCGAAGCCTGCGCCTCCGTCAGTTTTTCCTCCCCCGCCGTCAGGCGTCCGGTCAGCTCCAGAAACTGGTTGAGCCGGTCCCCCTCCACGTCCTGGACGGACAGGTAGAACCGGGCCGCCAGATCGTCGGACAGCGCGCTGAGTATTTGAATTTTGATCCCCTGGTCGGCGCAGGATGCCCCCTTGATAGTCTGGGCATAGGGGGCGAAAGGCCCCAAATGCTCCTGTAGGCTTTGCCACACCGCCGGCACCGCCGCCGCCGTTGCCGTGAGCGTCAGGGCGGCGCACACCGCGATGGCCGCCACAGCCCGGCGGCCCAGCCACTTTTTCCACTTCATATCAGTTCCTCCTTCGATTAGTGTGTAGAGCCGCTCCAGCTCCTCCTGCCCGGGGCCGAGCCGCTCCAGCTCCCGTTTATACCTGTCCTTCAACCCCGTCCCCCTCCTTCAGCTTGTCCCGCAGCAGGGCGCGGGCCCGGAACAGCCAGGACTTCACCGTCCCCTCGCTTTTTCCCATGATCCCGGCGATCTCGGCCACAGAGTATTCCTCATAGTAGTGCAGGTGGATGGGGACGCGGTACCGGGCGGGCAGGGAGAGCACCGCCTGGGTCACGCTTCCCTCCCCCGGCTCCTCCGGCGCGGACACGTCCTCCTCCAGCGGCTCCTCCCGCTTCCGCCAGGGCAGGCGGAACAGGTCGCTGGCGCAGTTGGCCGCCACCCGCAGCAGCCACGCCTTGGCGTGGGCCCCGCTGCCGAAGGACGGCCTGGCCTTGACCAGGCGGAGGAACACCTCCTGCATCACGTCCTCCGCATCGGCCCGGTTCCCCGTCCTGGCGTAGGCCAGCCGGTACACCGCCGGGGCGTACTGCCGGGCCAGCGCGCCGGGGTCGTTCCACCAGTCCCCCATGGGCCCCCTCCTTTCCTCCGTTCGAAGCGGTTCTGCTGGTAATACGTAATTCGGGACCCGTTTGGTTGCGTGATCCAAAATATTTTTTGCTTCCCGTTACCATTTTAACAAAAAATTCCGGACGCCGCCCATAAAATTTCCAGTTTTCCCGCTTTTCCTCTTTTCTTTTTCCCAAAACCATGCCATAATACAGGCAGACAAAAAATCTGCTCCAAGGAGTGACCGTCATGAAGCGCGCCGCCGAATTTACCCCCCAGAAGCTGGAGTACCTGAAGCTGCTGGCCAAGCAGTACCCCACCGTCCAGCAGGCCAGCACCGAGATCATCAACCTCCGGGCCATCCAGAACCTGCCCAAGGCCACCGAACACTTCATCTCCGACGTCCACGGCGAGTTCGAGGCCTTTCAGCACATACTCAACTCCGCCTCCGGCGTGGTGCGGGAGAAGATCGACGACCTGCTGGGGGCGTCCGTCCCCCGGTCCGACCGGGATCAGCTGGCCACCCTCATCTACTACCCCGAGGAGAAGCTGGAGGAGATCGAGCGGGAAACGGAGGATATGCGGGAGTGGTACCGCATCACCTTCCACCGCCTCATCGACCTGTGCTGCCTGGTGAGCGCGAAATACACCCGCTCCAAGGTGCGCAAGGCCATGCCCAAGGATTACGCCTACATCATCGACGAGCTGATCCACACCCACTTCGAGCAGAACGAGACGGACAAGCGGGGCTACTACGAGAACATCATCAACACCATCATCGACCTGGACCGGGCCTCCAACTTCCTCATCCAGCTGTGCGAGCTCATCAAGCGGCTGGCGGTGGACCACCTCCATCTGGTGGGGGACATCTTCGACCGGGGCCCCGGCGCGGACGTGATCATGGACGCCCTCATGGAGTACCACAGCGTGGACATTCAGTGGGGCAACCACGACATTTTGTGGATGGGGGCCGCCTCCGGCTCCCGGACGCTGGTAGCCACGGTGCTGGCCAACTCCCTGCGCTACAACAACCTGGAGGTCATCGAGACGGGGTACGGCATCTCCCTGCGGCCCCTGTCCGTGTTCGCCGACGAGGTTTACCGCAAGTGCGACGTGAGCCGGTTCCAGGTGAAGATCGCCAAGGAGGACGAGGGCAGCTTCTCCGAGCGGGACAAGCTGCTGGCCGCCCGGATGCACAAGGCCATCACCATGATCCTGTTCAAGCTGGAGGGGCAGAAGATCCGCCGCAACCCCTCCTTCCACATGGACGACCGCCTGCTGCTGGACAAGGTGGACTACCAGAACAGGACGGTGGAGATCGACGGCGTGACCTGCCCCATGCTGGACACCGACTTCCCCACCGTGGATCCCAAGGACCCCTACGCCCTCACCCCCCAGGAGGACGCCCTGATCAACACCCTCACCCGCTCCTTCCGGCACAGCGAGAAGCTCCAGCGGCACGTGCGCTTCCTGTACTCCAAGGGCAGCCTGTACCGGGTTTACAACGGGAACCTGCTGTTCCACGGCTGCATCCCCATGGCGGCGGACGGCAGGCTGCTGTCCTTCTCCGTGGGCTGCAAGGATCTGTCCGGCAAGGAGTTTTTGGACTATGCCGACCTCACCGCCCGCCGGGCCTACTACAACAGGCCCGGCTCCCCGGAGCGGCAGTTCGGCATGGACTTCCTGTGGTGGCTGTGGTGCGGGCGGAACAGCCCCATCTTCGGCCGGGACCGCATGACCACCTTCGAGCGGCGTTTTGTGGAGGACGAGTCTACCCACACGGAGACGAAAAACGCCTACTACACCCTCTACAACGACCCCGCCGTGTGCGAGGGGATTCTGAGGGAGTTCGGCCTGGAGGAGTCCCACAGCCACATCATCAACGGCCACGTCCCCGTGAAGTCCCGGAAGGGGGAGAGCCCGGTGAAGGGGGGCGGCAGGCTCATCGTCATCGACGGCGGCTTCTGCAAGGCCTACCAAAAGACCACGGGCATCGCCGGGTACACCCTGATCTACAACTCCGCCTGCTTCCGGCTGGTGGCCCACCAGCCCTTCGCCGGACGGGAGGAGGCCATCCGCAAGAACTGGGACATCACCTCCACCTCCCAGATCTTCGACCGGCTGGAGCGGCGGGCCACCATCCACGACACCGACAACGGCCGCCGGATGCAGGACCAGGTGGACGACCTGCTGGACCTGCTGCGGGCCTACCGCAGCGGCGCGATTGTGGAGAGCCATAAGACCTGACCGGACGCCGCGACCCCGGGAGACAGGCCCCTTCCCCGGGGACTGCTCCCAGGGCCGCGGCCCGTTTACCAGAAATTGATACCAAACTGTAACCTTTTTTTGTGGGAAATTTCTTGCTCAATTCCATATATAGTGGTAAAATAGTGCCGTTACTCAGATAGTACGATGGAGCTGGGCCGCACTTTGGTTCAAAAATGCCGCTGTGTGTCCGCTTTTCCCGCCCTTTGGGCCGGAAAAGATACCGCCGCGGTTTTTTTAACGGTACGGCTTCAACATAGGGAGGTTGTGACGTGATGGAAGAATCGACCCCGAATACCCCCAATATCCCGGACGATCCGAACCCGCCGAAGGCCCCTCCGGGCCGCCGGGCGGCGAAAAAGGCACCCGTGGGCTTCATCGCCGGACTGTGCGCCGCGGCCCTTGTTGCGGCGGCGGCAGGGGGCTATTTCGGCCTGTGCGCCTGGGTGAAGGACAACGGGTTCCTGCTCCCCGGGGCGGTGGCCGTGGACGACAAGGGCGAGACCGTGGCCGACCTGGGCGGGCTCTCCCGGGAGGACGCCCTGGAGGTGGTGTCCCGGGAGATGGAGCTGCGGCTCACCGAGCGCAAGCTGACCCTGCTCTACGGCGACGGCCAGAAAAAGGAGCTGACCGGAGAGCTGATGGCCTGCTCCCCGGAGGCGGCCGTGGACGGCGGCTTCGCCGCCAAGGAGGGCCAGCCCCTGTGGAAGCTGGGCGCGCTGTGGCTGGGCATGACCCAGGAGCCGTCCCGGATGTCCCTGTCCGCCGCCGCCTTCACCGAGGAGGGGGAGGCCGAGGCGAAAAAAGTGATCCAGTCCATCGCCCAAGAGCTGAAGGTGGACCCGGTGGACTTCACCTACGAGCTGGGGGAGGAGGAAGTCACCGTCACCCCCGGCCATGACGGGCAGGAGCTGGACACCGACGCCCTGCTGGCCCGGGTGGAGGAGGCGTTGACCAACGGGGAGACGGAGCTTCAGGTGGAGGCCGAGCCTGTTTCCGGCGCGGAGCTGTCCGGCACGGTGGTGCGGGACCTGGTTCACGTGGAGCCGAAGGCCCCCGGCGTGGACGAAAACGGCAAGCTGACGCCCGCCGTCATCGGCCGGACGGTGGATCCGGAGGAGGCCCAGAAGCTGCTGGACGAGGCCGCCCCCGGCGAGCCCGTCACCATCCCCCTGTCCTATATCCCGCCGGACACCAACGGGGACGAGCGGCTGTACTACAAGGATCTGCTGGCGGAGGTCACCACCAATATGGACGGGGTGGCCAACCGCTCCTTCAACGTGGCCCGGGCGGCCTCCTTCTGCAACGGCACGGTGATCCAGCCCGGGCAGGTGTTCTCCTATATCGGGGCCATCGGCGACCCCAGCACCCGCAATGGCTACAAGCCCAGCACCGGATACAAGGACGGCGAGACGGTGCCCATGGACGGCGGCGGCGTGTGCCAGGTGTCCTCCAGCCTGTACTACTGCGCGGTGTACGCCAACCTGGAGATCGTCAAGCGGGCCTGCCACGCCTTCTCCACCGGGTATATCCCCAACGGGCTGGACGCCACCATCTACTACCCCAGCCTGGACTTCAAGTTCCGCAACAACACCGGCTTCCCCATCAAGATCGTGGCCTACTGCGAGGGCGGGGCCTGGGGCAAGCTGACGGTGCAGTTCTACGGCAGCAACCCGGACAATATCTCCGTGAAAACGGAGCGGTACACCCTTGGGTCCACCGCCTGGACCACCGTGTACGAGCCGGACGAGACCATCCCCCGGGGCACCACCAAGGTGAAAACCACGCCCTATACCGGGTATGTGGTGGACGTGTACCGCTGCGTGTACGACGCCAACGGCAATCTCATCTCCCGCACCTTTGAGAACCACAGCAAGTACAATAAGCGGGACAAGGTGATCCTCTACAACCCGGCGGACGAGGGCCCCTGGGGTCCCGCCGTGGGCCCGGAGACCACCCCGCCCGTCACCGAACCCCCCGCCACCGAGCCGCCCGCCGTCACCGATCCCCCCGTCACCGAGCCGCCCGTGGTGACGGAGCCTCCGGTGGTGACGGAGCCGCCTGTGGTGACGGAGCCGCCTGTGGTGACGGAGCCTCCCATCGTCACCGATCCCCCGGCGGAGCCCACGCCCACCGAGCAGCCGCCCGAGGGCGGCTGGGAGGCGTGAGCCATGTTCGAGGGCTTTTCCCAGCGGACGGTGGACTTCATGTGGGGCATCCGCTTCAACAACGAGCGGCCCTGGTTCGAGGCCCACAAGGCGGAGTACCAGGCCTGCTTCCTGGCCCCCATGAAGGAGCTGGGCAGTCAGGTGCAGGCCGCCCTGCTGGAGCGGTTCCCCAAGTGCGGGCTGAATCTGAAGGTATCCCGGATCTACCGGGATGCCCGGCGGCTGTTCGGCCGGGGGCCGTATAAGGATCACCTGTGGCTGTCCCTGTTCCGGTTCGGGAACGAGTCCGGCGGGCATCCGGTGTTCTGGTTCGAGCTGGCCCCGGAGGGCTGGAGCTATGGCATGGGCTTCTGGGACGCCCCCGCCCTCACCATGGAGAAGCACCGGGTCCGCATCGACAGCAACCCCAAGCCCCTGCTGAAGCTGCACAACGCCTTGGCGAGGCAGGGCGAGTTTGTCCTCCAGGGGCCGGACTACAAGCGGCCCAAGCCCTGCGGGGAGGAGAGGCTGTCCCTGTGGTACAATAAGAAGTCCCTGTCCATCGGCCACGAGGAGGGGCTGGCCGAGGTGATCTACACCCCGGCCCTGGCGGACCGCCTGACGGAGGGCTTCGCCTTCCTCATGCCGTATTACGACTATTTTTCCACCCTCTGGGCCGACCCCGATCCCAGGGAACCCACCTGATCCGGTTCCGGCTCCGGCGGCACTGCCGCCGGAGCCGGATTTTTTGGGGAAACGGCCCGTCCGCCCCGTCTAAATTCCGCCCCGCCCGCTTATAATGATTTACAGGTTGCAATTTTCCGCGGCCCATTGTATAATGAGTTGCTATTTGGTAAAATTACGTTGAAAATGGAGCTTTTTCAGCCGTCCCGCCGGGGGCGGGGGCTTTGGAAGGACGAGGAAATGAGTATGGAAACGAGGAATATCCGGGACTATCTGCGCCCGGGGAAGCGGGCCCATCTGGTGGGCATAGGCGGTGTGTCCATGGCGTCCCTGGCGGAGGTGCTCCACGGGGCGGGGGTGGCGGTCACCGGCTCCGACCAGAGGGAGAGCGCGACGGTGCTCCACCTGCGGAAGCTGGGGATCGAGGTGGTCATCGGGCACCTGCCCGAGAGCGTCCAGGGGGCGGACTGCGTGGTGCGCACCGCCGCCGTCCACGACGGCAACCCCGAGATCGCCGCCGCCCTAAAGGGGGGCATCCCCGTCTTTGAGCGGGCCCAGGCCTGGGGAGCCATCATGCGGGGGTACAAGAACGCCCTGTGCATCTCCGGCACCCACGGGAAAACCACCACCACCTCCATGTGCACCCACATCTTTATGGCGGCCCAGGCGGACCCCACGGTGATGATCGGCGGCACCCTGCCCCTGCTGGAGGCCTGCCACCGGGTGGGGCATGGGGACACCATCATTTTGGAGTCTTGCGAATACTGCAATTCCTTCCTGTCCTTTTACCCCACGGTGGCGGTGATTTTGAACGTGGAGGCCGACCACCTGGATTTCTTCAAGGATCTGGAGGATGTGGAGCGTTCCTTCCGCAAATTTGCCGACCGGGTGCCGGAAAACGGCCTCATCGTGGCCAACTGCGAGGACGAAAACACCATGCGGGTGCTGGAGGGGGAGACCCGGCCCGTGCTCACCTTCGGGGTGGAGGCGGGGGACGTCCACGGGGCGAACCTCACCATGGACCACGGCTTCGGCTCCTTCGACGTGATCTATCAGGGGGAGAAGTACGCCCACCTGGATCTGTCGGTGCCGGGGACCCATAACGTGAAAAACGCCATCGCCGCGGCGGCGGCGGCCATCGCCCTGGACATCCCCGGCAAGGCGGTGGAGGACGGGATGCGGGACTTCCGCCTGCCCGGGCGGCGGTTTGAGTACAAGGGGACGTACCACGGCGCGGAGCTGTGCGACGACTACGCCCACCATCCCGGGGAGCTGGCCACCCTGTTCGACACGGCGGCGGCCCTGGGCCACCAGCGGGTGGTGTGCGCCTTCCAGCCCCACACCTATACCCGCACCCACGAGCTGTTTGACGACTTCGTGGAGGTGCTGAAGCGGCCCGACGTGACCCTCCTGGCGGAGATCTTCGCCGCCCGGGAGGATAACGACATCGGCATCTCGTCGGCGGATCTGGCGGCGAAGATTCCGGGGAGCGTCTACTGCCCCACCCTGGCGGACGTGACGGAGAAGCTGCGGGAGATTGCCCGGCCGGGGGATCTGCTGCTCACCGTGGGGGCCGGGGATATCTACCTGGCGGGGGAGGCCCTGGTCAAGGACGCGGACTAACAGACGGCCCGCCCGGGAAACCCGGGCGGGCCGTTTCAGCCTTGCCCCTGTGGGGGGAAGGCTTATGCCTCCTGCAAAAACAGGGTGTTGAGGAACCGCTTCAGGATCCCCCCGAAGCCCAGCCGGGGCACCTCGTCCGCCGCCACCAGGTCGATGGCGTCCACCTGCTCCCCGTCCACCAGCACCTTCAGCTCCCCCAGCTTCTGGCCCGCCTCCACCGGGGCCTCCACGCTGTCCGCCAGCTCCATCTGGGTGGTCACCGTCCCCGCCTTGCCCTTCTCCAGCAGGATGGAGCACTCCCGGGCCGTCACGGGCTGGACGGTGTCCCTGGTCCCCAGCAGCACGGGCACTGGGGGCACCGCCTGCTCCGGGTACACCGGGGTGATGGCGTAGTTGGCGAAGCCGTAGTTCAGCAGGGCCTTCGCGCTGTCAAAGCGGTCGTTGGAGCTGGGGGCGTGCATCACCACGGCAATGAGCTCCATGCCATCCCGCTCCGCCGTGGCGGACAGGCAGTACAGCGCGGTGTCGGTGAACCCGGTTTTCAGTCCGGTGGCCCCCTCGTAGTAGAAGATCAGCCGGTTGGTGTTGGAAAGCTGGAAGGCCCCGTCCCGGAGCGTGTCCATCCAGATGGTGGTGAACTCCCGGATGGAGGGGTGGTGGAGCACCAGCTCCCGGCTCATCAGGGCGATGTCGTAGGCGCAGGTGAGGTGGCCCTGGGCGGGCAGTCCGGTGCAGTTGACGAAGTTGGTGCGCTCCATGCCCAGCTCCCGGGCCTTTTCGTTCATCCGGTCCACAAAGGCGGCCTCGCTGCCCGCCACGTGCTCCGCCAGGGCCACGGCGCAGTCGTTGGCGGACACCACCGTCACCGCCTTCACCATGTCCCGGACGGACATCTGCTCGTTTTCCTTCAGCCAGATCTGGGAGCCGCCCATGGAGATGGCGTGGGGGGAGGCGGTGACCAGATCGTCCCAGCCCATCCGCCCGCCGTCGATGGCCTCCATCACCAGCAGCAGCGTCATTACCTTGGTGACGGAGGCGGGCTCGTACTGGGCGTCGGCGTTCTGCTCGCACAGAACCTTTCCGGTGGTCTTTTCCATCAAAATGGCGGAGGGGGCCGTGACCTCCGCCGGGGCGGCGTAAGCCCGGGCGGGCGCGAGACACAGCAGGGCCAGCGCAAGGGCAGTCAATCGTTTCATGGCGTAACCTCTTTCCATATATACTCGGGCCGAATCCGCCCGTATGAGCAAAGGATGTGAAATTCCGGCCCGTTCTATGCGCGGCGCGGCCCGCAGATGCTGGAAAAGCAGGTCGGGTTTGGTCGAAGCGGTTGACAAGGGGGACGGCGGCGGGTATAATCTGTGTATCCTAAAGAAAAGGAGATTTTATCCATGGAAAAATACGTCTGTGTCTGCGGCTGGGAGTACGATCCCGCGGTGGGCGATCCCGACGGCGGCATCGCCCCCGGCACCGCCTTTGCCGATATTCCCGACGACTGGGTGTGCCCCGTGTGCGGCCTGGGGAAGGACGCCTTCTCTCCCGCGTAACAAACGCAGAAAAGGCCGGAGCCAAAGGCTCCGGCCTCAGCGTGCCGAAAAAGTCTTTTCGACACGCTGAGCGCGACTTTTTGGAACAAAGAACGTTCAAAAAAGTCGTTGATTGAACGTGAAAGACACCCCTCCTGGGTTTCTTTCACACTATCTTCCTTCCCGCCATCGAAACAGAAGCGGCTTTTTCGACAGTCCCAGGGCCGGAGCCAAAAGGCTCCGGCCCTTTGCCGCCCCTTTCCGGCGGGGGCGTCAGCGGCCCGTCCGGATCTGGATCAGGCGGAGCACGTCCTGGTACAGGCCGTCCTGGTCCTCCAGGTCGAGCATCAGCCACCGCTGCCCATTGCAGGCCCGGGTCTGCTGGTAGACGGCCCGCAGGCGGCCGGTGGCCTGGGGCAGGGCGGCCTCCACCGCCTCCTGCTCCTTCCGGCCCACCACCACCATGGCGGTGAAAAAGCCCTCCCGCAGGTACAGGGTGCACAGGGCCTTCCCCGACTTCTTGAATTTGACGTTCCAGCCCGGCTCCAGGCCGCAGCGGCTGTATTCGATGGTCTCCCGGCACTGGTACGTGTCCTTGATCTCCCGGCAGAAGCGGGGGAACAGGGGATTCCCCACGTACTCAGCCAGCTCCTCCAGGGTGGGACGGGTGTCTTTGTCTTGCGGGTCGATCATGGGGCGGGCTCCTTTCTGTGACAGGCTGTCCCGCCGATGATACCATATTCCCCGGCGGGGCGCAAGCTGCCTGGAAAAAAGTCCCCCCATTTGACAGCCGGGACAGGCCGTGGTAAAATATTTCAATTACGACTGCGACACCGGGAAAGGAGGCCATCCCATGGAACTGCTCAGCATCGTGGTCCCCTGCTGGAACGAGGAGGCCGGACTGGCCCGGTTTTACGCCGAGACCGCCGCCGTGTGCGCCGGACTGGAGGCGGCGGTGGAGTTTATCTTCGTGGACGACGGCTCCCGGGACGGCACCCTGGCCGCCCTGAAGGAGCTGGCGGCGCGGGACGGGCGGGTGCGCTGGCTGGCCCTGTCCCGGAACTTCGGCAAGGAGGCGGCCCTGTTCGCCGGACTGGAGCACGCCCGGGGGGACTACGTGGCGGTGATGGACGCCGATCTCCAGGACCCGCCCGCCCTCCTGCCGGAGCTGCTCCGGATTGTCCGGGGCGGGGGGTTCGACTGCGCCGCCGTCCGCCGGGTGGACCGGAAGGGGGAGCCGCCCATCCGATCCTGGTTCGCCCGGCAGTTCTACCGGCTCATCAACAAAATGAGCAAGACCGAGATCGTGGACGGGGCGCGGGATTACCGCCTCATGACCCGGCAGATGGCGGACGCGGTGCTGCGGGTGACGGAGTACAACCGCTTCTCCAAGGGGATCTTCTCCTGGGTGGGCTTCCGCACCAAATGGGTGGAGACGGAGAACGTGAAGCGGGCCGCCGGGGAGAGCAAGTGGTCCTTCTTCAAGCTGCTGGTGTACGCCCTGGACGGCATCACCGCCTTCTCCACCGTGCCGCTGGCGATGGCATCGGTGCTGGGGCTGGTGTTCTGCGCGGTGGCGTTTTTTGCCATCCTCTTTGTCATCGCGCGGCAGCTGATCTGGGGCGGCAGTGCCTTCGGGTGGCCCTCGCTGGTGTGCATTATCCTCTTTCTGGCGGGCATCCAGCTTTTTTGCATCGGAATCGTGGGCCAGTACCTGGCCAAGACCTACCTGGAGGTGAAGGGGCGGCCCGTCTACCTCCTGCGGGACAGCGGGGGAGGGGACGGCCATGAAGGAGCGGACTGAACGCTGGGCGGCCCCGGCCCTGTCCTTCCTCCTTCCGGGGCTGGTGATGCTGGCGGTGTCCGCCGCCCTGGGCATGGCCCCCTTCGGGGACAACACCATCCTCATCTCCGATATGTCCACCCAGTACGTGGAGTTTTTCTGCGCCCTGAAAAACGGGGATCTCTTTTTCTCCTGGAGCAAGGCCCTGGGCACGGCCTACGTTGGGGTGTTTTCCTACTACGTGTCCAGCCCCCTGTCGCTGCTGACGCTGCTGGTGCCCAACGAGGCCATGCCGGTGGGCCTGCTGTTCCTGGCGGTGCTGAAGATCGCCCTGGCGGGGCTGGCCTTCTGCCTCTTGATCCGGCGGCGGTATCCCCTGGGGGACGGGGCGGCGGTGTTCGCCTCGGTGTGCTACGCCCTCATGTCCTACAACGCCGTGTACGCCATCTGCATCATGTGGCTGGACGGGGTGATCTGGCTCCCCCTGATCCTGCTGGCCCTGGAGCGGATTCTGGCGGGCCGGGGGGCGGGGCCATTCGTTGTGGCCCTGGCCCTGTGCTTTGTGTCCACCTGGTACATCTCCTACATGATCGGCATATTCTGCGCCCTGTACCTGTGCGCCCGGCTGTACGTCCTGCGGCCCAAGGGGAGGGAGCTGGGCCGGATCGCCGCCCGGTTTTTCGGCGGGGCGGCCTGCGCCCTGGGGCTGACGGCGTGGCTGTGGCTGCCCACCTTCCTGTCCATGTTCAACGGCAAATTCAGCGGCGGCAATATGGACTATCCCGGCCTGCTGGCCTGCACGCCGCTGGACATCCTGTCCCAGCTCCGCCCGGGGCAGTACCGCTCCATCGCCAGCGGATCCGCCGTCTATCTGTTCTGCGGCTCCGCCGCCCTGGTGCTGGCGGCGGCATACTTTCTCCTCCCCCGGTTCTCCCGGCGGGAGAAGCTGGCAAACGGCGGCCTGCTGGCGGTACTGGCCGCGTCCCTGCTGCTGTCCCCCCTGGACAAGGCGTGGCACCTGTTCCAGCGGCCCAACTGGTTCCCCTTCCGGTACTCCTTCGTGGTGTCCTTCACCCTGCTCTATCTGGCGGCCCCCGCCCTGGGTCAGCTTCTGAAGGGCCTGCGGCGGCGGAAGGGGGAGGGGCTCACCCGCGCCGCCGCCGGGGCGTTGGTATGCCTGACGGTAATGGAGCTTGGATTCAATACCCTGGGGATTCTGTCGGGGCTGATGGGGCAGTTTGGCTGTGACTCCTACGCCGCCTACCGGGCCTACTACGCAGATAACGCCGCGCTGGTGGAGGCGGCTTACGCCGACGGGGACGGGCGGTTCTTCCGCCTGGGGGCGGCGGAGGACCGGGGCCATAACAGCCCCCTGTCCTTCGGCTACCCGGGGATCACCCACTACAGCAGCCTCTACAACTACGATGTGAACCGGATCACCCGGCAGCTGGGCCACGCCCAGACCTGGATGTGGTGCGCCTACTACGGCTCCACCCCGGCCACCGACGCGCTGTTCGGCGTAAAGTACGTGATCAGCGGGGCCGGTATGCCAACCGGATATGAGCCGCTGGCCCAGGCGGGGGAGCTGACCCTTTGGAGGAACCCGGACGTGCTGCCCCTGGCGTTCCTGGCTTGGGACGGGGGACGGCCCCTGACGGGGGAAACCCCCTTCCAGCGGCAGGACGGGCTGTACGCCGCCCTGCTGGGGGAGGACACGGCACTCTTCGCGCCGCTGGCGGCGGAGGTGGAGACGGCCCCCGATGAAACCACCCTCCGCCTGACGGGGAACGGACAGCCCCTCTATCTGGACCTGTCCGCCGGGGGTCTGCGGGAGCTTCTGGTGAACGGGGAGCACCTGCTCTGGCTGGGCTCCAGCGAGGCGGCGTCCGTCCACTACCTGGGCGCGCCCGCCCCCGGGGAGGAGTGGACGGTCACCGTCCGCCATAGCGGGGCCTGGGCGGGGACGGCGTGGTGTCTGGATCTGGACGCCCTCCACACCGCCGTGGAGCGGCTGGACACCGTGTCAGTCACGGCGGTGGAGCGGGGCGGCAGGGTGCGGCTGTCCGTCCCGGCGTCCGGCCCCCGGACGCTGTGCACCACCATCCCCGCCGAGGACGGCTGGACGGCCTGGGTGGACGGGAAGCGGACGGAGACGGGCCGCTGGCTGGACGCCTTCTTGACGGTGGAGCTGCCGGAGGGGGCCTGCCAGGTGGAGCTGCGCTACACCGCCCCCGGCCTGATCCCCGGCCTTGCCCTGGGGCTGGTGTCGGCGGCGGGGTGGATTGGAGCCTATACTATTGGAAATTTACAAAAGAAAAAATACAATGAGGAGAGGGGGGCCGCCCCGTGAGCCACAGCTTTTTCGCCTACATCTTCCGGATGCGGTACATCGCCCGGTGGGCCTTGATGCGCAACACCCGGACGGAAAACGTCCAGGAGCACTCCTACGAGGCGGCGGTGCTCTCCCACGCCCTGGCGGTCATCGGCCGGGACGTGTTCCACAAGGAGCTGAACCCGGAGGCCATCGCCGCCGCCGCCCTGTTCCACGACGCGCCGGAGATCATCACCGGGGATATGCCCACCCCCATCAAGTATTATAACCCGTCCCTCAAAAACGCCTACAAGCAGGTGGAGGCGGCGGCCCAGGACAAGCTGCTGTCCATGCTGCCCCCGGAGCTGGCCCCGGCCTACGAGCCGCTGGTGCGGGAGAGCGACCCCGACGCGGCCCGGTACGTGAAGGCGGCGGACAAGCTGTCGGCCTACATCAAGTGCGTGGAGGAGGGGAAGGCGGGGAACGCCGAGTTCAAAAAGGCGGCGGAGCAGACGCTGGCGGCGTTGAAGGCCATGGACATGGAGGAGCTGGACTGGTTTATGGAGCGGTTCCTCCCGGCGTTCAGCCTGACGCTGGATGAGCTGCAATAGGGGGGCGGCGTGTGAAGAAAGCGATCCCGCTGTTTTTGGTGGGCTTCATGCCCTATAGCGTGCCACTGGTGTGGATTTGCCTGTATGCCGGGGCATTCGGGACGCCTATCTCCAATTTAGGCTTCTGCCTGCTGCTGCTGGTTCCGGCAGCCTTCTGGCTGGTGGGGTTGGCGGGAGTGCGGATTTTCCTGCGGGACGCGGATCGGGCGGGGCTGGTGCGGATCAATTTGCTGGTGAAGCTGGCCCAGATTCCGGCCCATCTGGCCATTTTCGGGTTGGCCCTGCCCTGCCTGACCACTCCGTTTACCTGGATGTTCGTGGTGTTTATGGCATTACAGGATTGGATGGCCGTCGGACTCACCGGGCGAATCGGCTGGGAGGCGGTGGCCTGGTGCGGGGAGCAGGGCATCCTGTCCCGCGAGCTGACCGCGCGGCACAAGCTACGGCAGTCTATCCCCTGCGCCGACGTGTACAGCGCAGTGTGGGTTTATAAGAAAAAGGAGAGGTTACTATGAAAGCAATCGTCACCGTCATCGGCAGGGATCAGGTGGGCATCATCGCCGCCGTGTGCGCCCTGCTCAGCGAGAAGAACATCAACGTGCTGGACATCAGCCAGACCGTCCTTCAGGAGTACTTCACCATGATCATGCTGGTGGACGCCTCCCAGGCCACGGTGCCCTTCGCCCGCCTGCGGGAGGATCTGGCCCAGGCCGGGCAGGAGCGGAACCTGGATATCCGCATCCAGCGGGAGGATATCTTCGACGCCATGCACCGCATTTAAGACCCTGTAGGGGCGCGCACCGCGCGCCCGCCGGATACCCCAACCATATGCGGGCGCACAATGTGCGCCCCTACACACAGGAGGCCCTCCTATGATCAACACCAACGACATTTTACAGACCATCCAGATGATCGACCACCAGCACCTGGACGTGCGCACCATCACCATGGGCGTGAACCTGCTGGACTGCTGCGACCCCGACCCCGCCGCCGCCTGCCGGAAGATCTACGACAAAATCACCACCTCGGCGGACAAGCTGGTGAAAACCGGGGAGGACATCGAGGCCGAGTTCGGCATACCCATCGTCAACAAGCGGATCTCCGTCACCCCCATGGCCCTGGCGGCGGGGGCGTCCCGCACCAGCGACTACGTGCCCTTCGCCGCCGCCATGGACCGGGCCGCCAAGGCCGTGGGCGTCAACTTCATCGGCGGCTTCTCCGCCCTGGTCCACAAGGGCATGACCGAGGCGGACAAAAAGCTCATCGCCGCCATCCCGGAGGCCCTGGCCGTCACCGACGTGGTGTGCTCCTCCGTCAACGTGGGCTCCACCAAGGCGGGCATCAATATGGACGCGGTGCGCCTCATGGGGGAGACCATCAAGGCCGCGGCGGAGCGCACCGCCGACCGGGGCGGCTTCGGCTGCGCCAAGCTGGTGGTGTTCTGCAACGCGGTGGAGGACAACCCCTTCATGGCCGGGGCCTTCCACGGCGTGGGCGAGGCAGAGCGGGTGATCAACGTGGGGGTGTCCGGCCCCGGCGTGGTGTACCACGCCCTCCAGTCCGTGAAGGGCCAGCCCTTCGACGTGGTGGCGGAGCTGATCAAAAAGACCGCCTTCCAGGTGACCCGCATGGGCCAGCTGGTGGCCCGGGAGGCCAGCGCGCGCCTGGGCGTGCCCTTCGGGATCGTGGACCTGTCCCTGGCCCCCACCCCCGCCGTGGGGGACAGCGTGGCCCGGATTCTGGAGGAGATGGGGCTGGAGCGGTGCGGCGGGCACGGCACCACCGCCGCCCTGGCCCTGCTCAACGACGCGGTGAAGAAGGGGGGCGTGATGGCGTCCTCCTCGGTGGGGGGGCTGTCCGGGGCCTTTATCCCCGTGAGCGAGGACGAGGGTATGATCGCCGCTGCCCAGTCCGGGGCGCTGACCCTGGACAAGCTGGAGGCCATGACCTGCGTGTGCTCCGTGGGGCTGGACATGATCGCCGTCCCCGGGGACACCTCCGCCGCCGCCCTGTCCGCCATCATCGCGGACGAGGCCGCCATCGGCATGGTGAACCAGAAAACCACCGCCGTCCGCCTCATCCCCGCGCCGGGGAAGCAGGTGGGGGACGTGGTGGAGTTCGGCGGGCTGTTAGGCTCCGCCCCGGTGATGCCCTGCCACACCGGGAGCGCGGAGGAGTTCGTGGCCCGGGGCGGGCGGATTCCCGCGCCGCTCCACAGCCTGAAAAACTGAGAACCTGTATTCACAGCCTCAAACGCCGTCTGGACGGGCCTTTTTCCGTCATACCGCGTTGCGTTTTCTTGAAATACACAAAGTATTCCTGCGAAAACGCGCCTTGTCTGACGGAAAAATTCCTCGCCCCGACGGCATCCTCGGCTGTGAATACAGGTTCTAAAACAGGCCCCCCGGAAGCTCCGGGGGGCCTGCTGTTTATTGGGGCTGGTTCAGTCCATAAAATTCGATGAGCTTTTGGGTGAGCTCCATGGCCCGGGTGGGCTCCACCCACAGGTCGGGGAGGAAACCAATGCCGTCCAGGTTTTCATCGGTCTCCCAAAAGTTGAGGCCGGTGCCGAAGTAGCATTGCAGCCCCGAGTGCGGGAGATAGAATGTGCAATTATTGGGCACGAGGGCCATACCAGAGGTAGGCCCGCCCACAAACAGGGTGTCCGCCGCCGTGCGGAAATTTTTAACAGCCGATTCTCCGGAGGAGGCTACCCCCTTGTCCAGAAGGACAAAGACAGGGCCGGAGCGATCTACCCATGTTGCGGGGGAAGAAAAGGCACGGTATGTGCCCATGTGATCAGCGGAATAATGACTGAACACACGGCAGGAGAGCTGGCTGTATCGGAGGATCCAAAGGGTTCTCTGGCATGGAACCCCGGACCAATCCTGGAACCAGTTGTTGACGTATCGATCATTGCCGCCGGGATTCCCACGTACATCAAAAATAAGTAAGGGGCTGTCGGCGTACTCCCCGCCGCACTCGGACAGACGCTGGAGGGCCTGCTCGTCCGCGTCGGCGTTCTCCCATCCAGCACTCATACGCCGGGAGGTGAGGATGGGAATCCCCTCCCACTCCGATTCGGAAAAGGCGGGGGCGGCATTGTCGCTGCTTGCCCACTGGGCCTCCTGCCACTGGAGGGAGATCCCGTCCAGGGTGTCGGGCAGGTCGCTCCCGTCATGGCTGAGGGCGGCATACCAGTAGCAGATCCGCCCGTCCGGGCCGATGGTGGGCTTGAGGTAGTCGGGATTTTCCGCGCCCTCCACGCTGTCCAGGTAGAGGTCGGGCACATAGTACATATACTTGGCGAAGGTGTTCCGGGGGGCGTATTGTCCGATCGTGAAATGGCCGTCCACCAGCACCGGGGAGAGGTGCTTGTACAGGATTCGCCCCGGTGCCTCGCACAGGTACTGGGTTTCGTTCTGATTTTTGGTACTGGGGATACTGATGGCGGTCAGCTCCTCCTTCACCGCGTCCCGGATGGGAAGGAAAACCTCGTCCCCGCCGAAGTAGTAATAGGCCCCATAGGTGGTCTGGAGGAGCCGGAAGAAGGTGTCCACATCCTCCAGCGCATCCTCCAGGGGCAAGTGCAGCAAAGGTCTACGGTAGGTGGTGAGCAGCTCCATCTCCTCCTCCGTGAAGGTGTTGTTCTGCTCGCGGAAGTCCGGGGTATAGGCGGAGATGTCGATGTGCCCCTTCTGATCGACGATGGCTTTCCGGGCGGCGTTCACCCCGTCCAAAAATTCATAGAAGTCCACCGGCTCCGGCGCAGGGGTGGGGGTGGGCTCCGGGGTGGGGGCGGGGGTGGACACGGACTGCGAGGGGATGGGGCCGGGGGGCGGCGTTTCCGCCGCCGGGGCGCAGCCCGCCAGCAGGGCAAGCACCAGCAGCAGGGACAGCAGCCCGGATTTTTTCCTCTGGATCATCACCGGTCATCCCTCATGAAAGTACAGCTTGATGTCCCCCATGCCGTTGTCTATTTCCAGCTTGTAGGGCGCGCTTCCGTCCCGGACGACCTTGGTTCCCCGGGACTGGCCGTTGATCAGGATGTTCCCCATCCCGGTCTTGACCTCGTAGCGGCAGTCCCGCTCCGGGCAGTCCAGGCTGGCATCCACATTGCCCATGCCAGTTTTCAGCTCTATGGCCACGCCGTCCCACAGCTCCTCCAGGCCCAGGTTCACATCGCCCATGCCGCTTTTCAGCGTCAGCTTTTTCCGGGCCTGAAGCTCAAAGCACTCCACATCGCCCAGGCCCGTCTTGCTCTCTATCTTGTTGACCTCCAGGCCGGACAGGAACACATCGCCCAGGCCCGTTTTGAACTCCAGCGTCTCCAGCAGCGTCCCGGCGGGTACGGTGATGTCCACCCGCGCCGCCTCGCTGCGGCCCCCGAACAGATTCCCAAAGTCGTCCCAGCTGTTGATCTCCACGTGGGACATGGCGTCGGAGTCCCGGATCTTCAGAACGCCGTCCTTTACCTCCCACTCCAGGACGCGGCCCAGGGTGCTGGGATACTGGACATAGAGGGTGAAGTCGTCCCCCTCGGTGACGGTGATGTTTCCCAGCTTGATGTTGGCGTCGATGGACAGGAACGGGTCCAGACAGCCGTCCCGCTGGGTCCAGAAGCCGCTCATGGTCCCCTTGCCCTCGATATACTCATACTCCACTGACGGCTCCTGCGGGAGGGTGACAAACCCGATGCCCTCCTCCACCTGCGCAACATTGGCGGTTTGGTCGGATACCCACCGCCCAAACGCCCGGCCCACGTCGGAGGCCATCTGGCCCACGGAAAGGGACACGATGGCCACGCAGGCCACCGTTCCCGCCAGCACCAGGGGCCACCGCTTCCGCTTATTTTGCCGGGGCGTCCAGCTGTCCGCCCCCTGCTGGGTGACGTAGCCGCCCTCCACCGCCAGGCGGCAGGACAGGGCCCAGGGGTCCCCCAGCTCCGCCACCACCTGGCCCTCCTTGTCGGGGCCGGCCTCGTCGAAGTATTCCGCGTAGTAGCGCAGGATGTCCTGCCGCTCCCGCTCCGGCACCCACCGGGCCAGCCCTTCCGCCAGCTCCGCCAAATAGGTCAGTTTATCCATCCTGAATCTCCTCCTTCATAAGCTCCTCTACGCCGTCCCGAAACGCCGCCCAGTCCCGCCGCCGGTTGTCCAGCTGGGTGCGGCCCACAGGGGTGATGGCGTAATACCTCCGGTTGCGCCCCTGGTAGGGGCGGTCGTACACCGAGAGCAGCCCGTCCCGCTGCAAACGCCGGAGCACCGGGTACAGGGCGGACTCAGAGATATCCAGCCGCGCCTTCATCTGCTGGGTGAGGATGTAGCCGTAGGCGTCCCCCCGGGACAGCACCGCCAGCACACAGCCGTCCAGCAGCTGGGGACTCATTGCGAATGCCAAAAGCCATCCCTTCTTTCCGTGCCGCCGTGGGGCGGCCTTGCTTTCAAGTGATATTATACGTTAAATAATATTGGGCTGTCAATAGGCTGCCGCGCATTTTAACAATTCTTAAACATTTTCCCGGCGTCGGAACAGAAGCGGCTTTTTTGACAATATTACGGCCCGTCCGGTATGCCGGACGGGCCGTTTTTGCTGGAACGTAATTAGTTGGAGGCGGTGTCGAGATCGGAATCTCCGCCCCTCGTCGGGGCAAAGTCCGCTCTGCTGCGCTTCCGCCTGGGGCGAAAGCTCCGCCCGCTCCCTTGCCCCTCCTCTCCCCACAAAGCCTGGGGGGACGGCTTTGCGGGGGCCCCGGTTTGTCAGTTGGAGGCGGTGTCGAGATCGGAATCGCCGCCCCAGATCATGTTTTTGCGCAGCTCGCCGCCCACGATCTCCATCTGGTGCTTCTTGAGCTGCTGCCGCTTGGAGTTGAAGAAGGTGCGGCCGTTCTTGTTCTCCGCGATCCACTTGCCCGCGAAGGTGCCGTCCTGGATGTCGGACAGCACGGCGCGCATACGGGCCTTGGTTTCCTCGTGGGGGATGACCCGGGGGCCGCTGACGTACTCGCCGAACTCGGCGGTGTCGGAGATGGAGAAGTTCATGGCCGCCACGCCGCCCTTGTTGATCAGGTCGATGATGAGCTTCATCTCGTGGATGCACTCGAAATAGGCGTTCTCCGGCTCATAGCCCGCCTCCACCAGCACCTCGAAGCCGCAGCGCATCAGGTCCACCACGCCGCCGCACAGCACGGTCTGCTCGCCGAACAGGTCGGTCTCGGTCTCGTCGTGGAAGGTGGTCTCCATCACCCCCGCCCGCGCGCCGCCGATGCCCGCGATGTAGGCCAGGGCGGTCTGGTAGGCATGGCCGGTGGCGTCCTGCTCCACCGCCACCAGGCAGGGCACGCCCTTGCCCGCCACATAGGTGGAGCGCACGGTATGGCCCGGGCCCTTGGGGGCGGCCATGAACACATCCACCCCGGCGGGGGGGACGATCTGCTGGTAGCGGATGTTGAAGCCGTGGGCGAAGGCCAGGGCCTTGCCCTCGGTCATGTAGGGGGCGATGTCCCGGTGGTAGACCTCGGCCTGCACCTCGTCGTTGATGAGGATCATCACGATATCCGCCCACTCAGCGGCGGCGGGGACGGTTTTCACCGCCAGCCCGGCGGCCTCAGCAGCGGGCCAGCTCTTGGAGCCCTCCCGCAGGCCCACGCACACGTCGCAGCCGGAGTCCTTCAGGTTCAGGGCGTGGGCGTGGCCCTGGGAGCCGTAGCCGATGACGGCGATCTTTTTGCCCTTCAGCCAGCTCAGGTCGCAGTCCTTCTCGTAGTACATTTTAGCCATGGTAAAACACTCCTCACAAAAAATGTTATGAAAACGCTTCTTTGTTCCTCCCCGCCCGGAGGGCGGGAGGGGGGGAACGTTTTGCGCGGGTCATGGTGCTAAGAGTATATCACGGCGGCGGGGAAAAGAATGATAACCGTGATACAATCAGAGGATATTCTTCCCCAAATCGAACTCGTCCCGGACCTTGTTGCCGGAATTGTTGCGGATGGTGGCCTCCCCCCGCTCCAGGGCCACCATTCCGGTGCGGACCAGCTCCAGGATGCCGAACTCGGCCAGCAGCTTTTCCAGGGCGTCGTCCTTGGACTCCTGGCCGATGATGGCCAGGGTCAGGCTCTGGGTGGACACGTCGATGATGGACGCCCGGAAGATGTTGGCGATCTGGATCACCTCGTTGCGCACCTCCCGGCTCTCCGCCCGCACCTTGATGAGCACCAGTTCCCGGCGGATGGACTGCTCCGGGGGCAGCAGCCGCACGGAGTAGACGGAAAACTGCTTGCGCAGCTGGTTGATGATCTGGCTGACCTGCTGCTCCCCGCACAGCACCTCAATGGTGATGCGGGACACCGCCGGATCGTCGGTGGTGCCCACTGCCAGGGACTCAATATTATACCCCTTCCGGGAGAACAGGCGGGACACCTGGCTGAGCACGCCGGCGGTGTTCTCCACCAGCACCGACAGGGTGTGACGCTTGATGATGGTTAACATGGAGATTCCTCACTCCTTACTTGAAAGATTCAAACAACGCTGGTTGTCGTGGCGACACCTTTGGGCATAGACTGCTTGTGCAGCGGCTTCAAGCTCTTTTTGGTTCCTTTTTCTCTCGAGAAAAAGGAACTTAGTGAAGCAGGAATTCGGTGACGGGGGTGCCGCCGCCCACCATGGGGTGGACCATGGCGTCCATGTCGATGGCGCAGTCGATGACACAGCCCCGGCCCGTCTCCAACGCCTGCCGGAAGGCGTCCTCAAACTCCGCCTGGCTTCCGGCCCGGAAGCCCTTGAGGCCGTAGGCCTCCGCCAGCTTCACGAAGTCGGGGCCCCGGTCCAGGGTGGTCTGGGAGAACCGCTTCTCATAGATCAGGTTCTGCCACTGGCGCACCATGCCCAGGGTGCGGTTGTTGAAGATCACGGTGATGACGGGCAGGCCGTAGTGCTCCACGGTGGCCAGCTCGTGGCAGTTCATGCGGAAGCAGCCGTCCCCGGTGCAGTGGACCACCACCTTGCCGGGATTGCCCACCGTGGCCCCCATGGCGGCCCCCAGGCCGAAGCCCATGGTGCCGAAGCCGCCGCTGGTGAGGAGCTGGCCCGGGCGGGAGAAGTGGTAATACTGGCAGGACCACATCTGATGCTGGCCCACGTCGGTGGCGATGATGGCGTCGCCGCCGGTCAGGTCGGAGATGGTCTCCAAAATCTCGTGGGCGTGGAGGAGGTTGTCCTTCTTCAGGGGCAGCTCCTTCCGGGCGAATACCTGGGCCTTCCAGGCGGCGTAGTCGTGCTGGGGCAGCCGCTCGTTCAGCAGCTCCAGCACACGGCGGGCGTCCCCCACGATGTGGTGGCAGGTTTTCACGTTCTTGTCGATCTCCGCCCGGTCGATGTCAATATGTACGATCTTGGCGTTGGCGGCGAAGGAGGCGGGATCGGTGGCCACCCGGTCGGAGAAGCGGCAGCCGACGGCGATGAGCAGGTCGCACTCGGCGGTGGCCATGTTGGAGGCGTGGGAGCCGTGCATCCCCACCATGCCGGTGAACAGGGGGTGGTTTCCGGGGCAGGCCCCGCCGCCCATGATGGTGGAGCCCACCGGGGCGTCCAGCCGCTCCATGAAGGTGCGGAACTCCGGCACCGCCCCCTTGGAGCGGATCACGCCGCCCCCCACCAGCACCATGGGCCGCTGGGACTGGGCGATGAACTCCAGCAGCTTGTCGATGTCCCCCTGGTCGGGCTCCGGGCTTTTCAGCTCCCGGTTGGAGCGGCGCAGCAGGGTGGCCAGCCGCCCGTGGTTGGGGTGCTCCGCCAGGGGGAGGTATTGGTACTCCCCCTCGGTGGCGGTGATATTCTTGGCGATGTCCACCAGCACCGGGCCGGGGCGGCCGGACCGGGCGATGGCGAAGGCCTCCCGGATCACGTCCGCCAGCTCGTTCACGTCCTTCACCAGGAAGTTGCATTTGGTGATGGGCATGGTGATTCCGGTGATGTCCACCTCCTGGAAGGAGTCCTTGCCGATGAGGTTCTCGCTGACGTTGCAGGTGATGAACACCACGGGGGAGGAGTCGTAGTAGGCGGTGGCGATTCCGGTGACCAGGTTGGTGGCCCCGGGGCCGGAGGTGGCGAAGCACACGCCCACCTTCCCGGTGGACCGGGCGTAGCCGTCGGCGGCGTGGGACGCGCCCTGCTCGTGGGAGGTGAGGTAGTGGTGGATCTTCTGGTGGTAGCCGTGAAGCTCGAACTCGTCGTAGATGTTGAGGATGGTGCCGCCGGGGTAGCCGAACACCGTGTCCACCCCCTGCTCCAGCAGGCATTCCATGACGATCTGGGACCCTTTCATCCGCATAGCGGGAACCTCCTTTAATCCAAAAAAGCACAGCCGCGTCCGACACAGGACGAGCCATGCTCCGCGGTGGGTGTAAGCCCATACATAATTTAGCGTATTGAAGCTATGATATCGTGTCAGCGGGGATTTGTCAATGTAAAATGCTTGGGGGGCTGGAAATTTCACCGCTCCGTCAAAAACAGGCGGATTTCCGGCGGGCTTTTGGGGGAAAATGTAAAGAAGGCGGGACGGGTTTCCGCCCGTCCCGCCTTCCGGCCGCGTTTGGTCAGTGGTCGCGCTTCTCCTGTCACGCTGCGAAGCCTCCGCGACGGGACATAAGTCCTCCGGCTGCGAGGAAACCCATCCGGGGGCCTGCGGCCCCCTCCTTGGGCTTTCCTCTCCGCTCCGGCCTTATGTCCCTGCTCCCGGCTTCTCCGCGCTTCTCCTGTCACGCTGCGAAGCGGTCAGGACGCTCGGTCGCTTTCGCTGCGGCTCAGGCAAAACCCGGTCCCGCTGCGCGGGCCCTGGGCTTTTGCCTTCGCTCCGCTCCAAGCTCCCTCGCTGCCCGCTTCTCCGCGCTTCTTTTAGGAACAGCCGCAGGTTGTGCCGTGGTCGCCCAGCTTGAAGGACGCGCACTCGGTCTCCTTGCAGTCGCACACGCTGTTCTGGCAGTGGCCCACCTGGATCTCGTTGAGGGTGCAGTGCTGATCCTTGTGGTAGGTGCAGCTGTTCACCGTGCACTTGATGCTGGGGTTGGTCTGGTTCATCATCTTGGTTTCCTCCTTTGTATGGCGTTGGACTCCCGAATACAAGAAGGAGTATGCCCCGTCCCGCCGGGATTATGCGCCGGGATCGTCCGGGGGCGCGCCGCCGTTTTCCGGCCCGGCGGGGGCGGGAGGCTCCGCGGCGGCAGGCCTGCGCTGGAACCGGGGGATGAACCGGGTGGCAAAGCCGCCCTTGCCCCGGCTCTTGACGTAGAAGTAGCCGATGGTGGAGAACACCACCGCGCCGATGAAGTTGACGAACAGATCCTTCATGGTGTCGATAATGCCCACGTCCAGGTAGCCGCCCAGGCCCAGGGGCATCTGGGTGCCGTCCTCCAGCACCAGGATCACCTCCTGGATGCCCTTGACTGCCACGGCGGCGGTGCCGCCGGCGGGGTCCAGGCTGACGGTGGAGATGGTGTTGATCACCGTGTCCTTCTGCATATCGAACAGCAGCCACTGATCCATGCCGAACTCAAAGAACTCCCACAGCACGCCGATGGTCATGGAGAAGCAGAAGGCGGTCACCGCCATGAAGAAGGGGGACAGGTGGAGGGAAATCTTTTCCTCCCGGTTGAGTATGTCCACCAGGGCGAAGCCGATGGCGGCGCACAGAAAGCCGTTCATGGTGTGGAGCATGGTGTCCCAGCCGTGGAACTGGGTATAGTAGGACTGGATCTCGCCCAGGATCTCGGCGGCGTAGATGAACAGCAGGATGATGATCTCCAGGGTGTCGGGCAGGTCGATGTGGAGCCGCCGCTCGAACAGGGAGGGCAGGGTGAACAGCACCAGGGTGAGCACGCACAGGAGCACGTTCTCAAAGTTCCCGTTGAAGAACTGGGCCACCAGCATCAGCACCACCGACAGCCGCAGGACGAAGTAGACGGTGTAGACCAGCTTTTTGTTTTCAACGTGCCGCCACTCCTGGCCCCGGGACGGTTTCTTTTGTTTCGGCATTTCGCGCTCCTTTCGTGTCAGCGGACGTCCTCCGGCGCATAGTATGGTTGTGGAGGTGAGTACAGATGGATCTGAAGGAAAACAAAATCACCCTGGGGGAGCTTTGGGACAACCCCCAGAGCAGGGCGGTGTTCCAGAAGCGCATCCCCATGCTGGCCAAGCACCCGGTGAAGGGGGCAGCCCGGACGGTGACGCTGGAGCAGCTCCGGGACTTCCTGAACGGCTGGGTGCCGGGGGTGATGGTCAACGGGGTGTTGCAGGAGCTGAAAAAGCTCTGAGCCTGGGTACATGAAGGTAAGCATACCAAAAAACAGGCCCGCTGTCAAATGACAGCGGGCCTGTGCCTGCCGGGTTGACTGGTCTAAGAGCCTGTTTAAAATCTGGCGGAATGCCAGACAGGCGCAGATTTTTTCGCTGGGCAAGGCGATTTGACGCAGGAATACTTTGTGTATTTCAAGTCAAGTCAACGCGGGCCAGCGGAAAAAGATGTGCCGGGATGGCGTTTTGATAGATTTTAAACAGGCTCTAAGAACCTGAACGGGGCTTTTTGCGCAGCTTCAGCAGAATGCCGTGGGCGTTGGCAGAGCTCTGGAGCAGGCATACCGCTTGAGCGGACCGTTCTTTCAATTCCAAATCCTCTGAACCCTGGAGCTGGCTGACAGCCGTTTGGAGCGCGGAGAGGGGCAGAAGGTTTACCGCCAAGCAGAAAAAGGTTTTTCTTCGCCCGTTGTTATAGTGGGCCAGGAGCAGCTTCAATAGTCGGACTCTTTCCCGCTGTTCTTCGTTGTAGCGGTTCATGCCAATGGCCTTTGCCCGTTCAAGGTTGGCTTTTTGGTTTTGGTGGGTGATGAACGAATCATAGCTGTCGATGTGCAGATATTGGTCACAGGGATACTCGGGGCACTGGAAACAGTAGCTTACACCGCCGTGCTCCAGGCTGCATCCTGCGATTTTGCAGGACTGATTCCCATTTCCGCATCCGGAACAGTGTCCGCCCAGCTTCATGGAACAAAGCCCGCAGTTCAGGCCGCAGAGAGAAAGCAGCTGGTTATCCCGCACAAATCCTTTCATTTACCGCCCCTGGGCGATCCGCCGTCCCGCCGGGGTGGCGGCCAGCCCGCCCTGGCCCGTCTCCCGCAGGGCGGAGGGCAGGCTCCGGCCCACCGCGCCCATGGCGTCGATGACCTCATCGCAGGGGATGGGGCTGGACAGCCCCGCCAGGGCCATGTCCGCGCAGGTGAGGGCGTTCACCGCCCCCATCACGTTGCGCTTCACGCAGGGGCACTCCACCAGCCCCGCCACCGGGTCGCACACCAGCCCCATCACGTTTTGCAGGGCCATGGCGCAGGCGGCGGCCATCCGCGCCCCGGGGCCGCCCCGGGCGTGGATGAGGGCGGCGGCGGCCATGGCGGAGGCGGAGCCCACCTCCGCCTGACAGCCCCCCTCCGCCCCGGAGATGGAGGCCCGCTGGGCGATGACCTGCCCAAACCCGGCGGACACGTACAGGCACTCCACCATGGTCTCGTCGGACAGGCCCTCCCGCCGCTGGAGGGGGATGAGCACCGCGGGCAGAACGCCGCAGGCCCCGGCGGTGGGGGCGGCCACGATCCGGCCCATACAGGCGTTGTGCTCCCCCAGCTTCAGGGCCACGGAGGCCACCTCCTGGACGAACGATCCGCAGATGGGGTCGGCTAAATCGGCCATCCTGGCCCCCTGCCCCCCGGACAGGCCGCTGGCGGAGCGGCGGGCGGGGTCGTACTCCTCCAACGACTCCTTCATGGCCTGCCACAGCCTGCCCATGCGGGCCAGGCTGGCGGCGGGGTCCGCGTCCCGGTCCCGGCAGTCGTCCTCTAACACAGCCCTCCACAGGGGCTTGTCCGCCGACGCGGACAGCATCGCTTCCACTGAACCGAACATATCAATCCTCCGAAAGATTTAAATAGATGCAGCGCACCACGCCGCCCAGCAGCTGGATATTTCCGATGATCTCCGGGGTGAGGGGCTGGTCGCACTCCAGCACCATGACGGACAGGCCCTCCCGGTGGTCCCGGTAGAGCTGCATGGCGGCGATGTTCACGTCGTGGTAGGCCAGGCAGGAGGCCACCTCCGAGACGATCCCGGGCTTGTCCTGGTTGCGGACCACCAGGGTGGGCAGGTCGCCGGAGAAAGCGGCGGCCATGCCGTCGATGGAGTTCACCCGGATCCGCCCGCCCCCCAGGGAGGAGGCGTTCACCACCACCGTGCGGCCCCGCTCTCCAATGAGGGTCATGACAGCGGTGTTGGGGTGGGCGTCCCGCAGGTCCACGGTCTGGATGCGCACGTCCATCCGGGCCTCCCGGGCCAGCTGGAGGCTGCGGGGTATGCCGGGATCGTCGGGCTTCATGGCCAGCAGTCCGGCCACGATGGCCTTATCGGTGCCGTGGCCCGCGCCGGTGGCGGCGAAGGAGCCGTGGAGGGCGATGTTGGCCCGGGCGGGCTGGAAGCCCAGCAGCTTCCGGCCCACATAGCCCATGCGGACGGCCCCGGCGGTGTGGGACGAGGACGGGCCCACCATGACGGGGCCCATGATATCGAAAATGTTCAAGGGAGTGACACAACCTTTCGCGGCGGGCCCGGAGAACACTCCGGGCCCTGTGAATACAAGCTCTTATGCTTCCTGGCTCTCCTCCGGGGCCGGGTCCAGCTTGGACACCAGGGCGCGCTCCACCCGCCGGTCGGCGAAGCCCAGCACCTGGATGCGCAGGCCGTGGGCGTCCACCTCGATCTGGGCCCCGTCCTCCGGGATGACGGACAGCTGGGCGAACACCAGCCCGCCCAGGGTGTCCGACTCCTCCTCCTCGGGGAACTCCACCCCCAGGGCCTCCGCCACCTGCTCCAGGGGGCAGCCGCCGGACACCCGCCACAGGCCCGGCTCCACCTGCTCGATCTCCTTTTCCTCCGGGGTGTCGAACTCGTCATAGATATTGCCCACGATCTCCTCCAGCAGATCCTCCATGGTCACAAGGCCGGAGGTGCCGCCGTACTCGTCCACCACAATGGCCATATGTACCTTTTTGCTCTGCATATCCCGGAACAGCACGTCGGTGCGCACCGACTCCGGCACGAAGTAGGCGGGCCGGATCAGCTGCGTGAGGGGCTTGGGGGCGTCCTCCTGGGCGTTGAGCAGGAAGTCCCGGGTGTTGAGTATGCCCACGATGTCGTCCGCGTCCTCCCGGTACACCGGGAACCGGGACCGCCCGGAGGCGAGGATGGCGTTGAGCACGTCCTCGCCGGTGTCCTCCACCCACACCATCACCATGTCGGTGCGGTGGATCATCACGTCCTCGGCGGTGGTGTTGTTGAACTCGAAGATGTTCTCGATAAGCTCCTTCTCGGAGGACTCGATGGCTCCCCGCTCCTCGCCCAGGTCCACCATCATGCGGATCTCGTCCTCGCTCACGTCCTGGTTGTCCGCCCTGGGGTCGATGCCCAGCAGCCGCAGCACCCCGTTGGTGGACTTGGACAGCAGCCAGATCACCGGCCGGAACACCGCCGCCACCGCGGACACCGCGCCCAGGGTGAACCGGGCCACCCCCTCCGTCTTTTTCATGGCGATGCGCTTGGGCACCAGCTCGCCCAGAACCAGGCTGAAGTAGGACAGCGCGAGGGTGATGAGCACCACCATCAGGTTGTTCAGCGCGGCGGGGGAGAGGGCGGTGACCCCCAGATCCTCCACCAGCCACTTCACCAGCGGGTCGGAGAAGCTGTCGGCGGCGAAGGCGGAGGACAGGAACCCGGCCAGGGTGATGGCGATCTGAATGGCGGACAGGAAGTGGTCGGGGGCCTGGGTGAGGGACAGGAGCCGGGCCGCTTTTTTGTCCCCCTCCTCGGCCTGCTTGCGGAGCTTGGACTCGGACAGGGAGATGACGGCGATCTCGGCGGCGGCGAAGAAGGCGTTGATCAGGATCAGGACGATCAGGATGATCAGCTTCGGTAATAACGGGTCGTCGGGCAAGATGGATAACCTCCTACTAAAACAGCGGTCTGTTTGATTTGCCGCCCTATTCTATGCGGCGCAGACCCTAACGGATTACAGTATATCAGCTTTTTGGGAAAAAGCAATCCTTTCGTGAAGGGGGCGGGGCAAGGGCGCAAAAAAGCCCTCCCCCACAGGGGGGAAGGGCTGCCCTCCGAAGGGGATGGACGGGGGGGCGGCACGGGGCTGAAAGCGTCCCGGCTCCGTCCCCCCGCCCGCTGCGGCTTCGCCGTGCTTTAACCCAGCAGCTTCAGCAGCTCCGCCTTGGGCCGCGCGCCCACCGCCTTGCTGACGATCTCCCCGCCCTTGAACACCAGCAGGGTGGGTATGCTCATCACGCCGAACCGGGCGGCCAGCTCGTTCTGCTCGTCCACGTTCACCTTGCCCACCACGATGTCGTCCCGCTCCCCGGCGATCTCGTCCACGATGGGGGACACCATGCGGCAGGGGCCGCACCACTCGGCCCAGAAGTCCACCAGCACGGGCTTGTCGGAGCGCAGGACGATCTCATCAAAATTCTCGTTGGTAATGTTCTGTACAGACATGGCTGCATTTCTCCTTTTGTCAGTTGAATTTGTAGATTTTCCGGGCCAGGCGGTACAGCCCCACCGACAGCTTCCGCCCCTGGTAGCCCGGTATGTTGGTGCCCACGTTGGTGGCCTTGTAGCGGCAGCGGCGGTAGAGGGCGGCGTTCTTCTGCCGCAGGTACTCCCAAAGCTCGGTGCGCAGGCCCAGGGACTGGGGGGTGTTGGCGATCACCGAGAAAATGGACGAGATGGACATCATCATGGACAGGTAGTTCAGCATATAGCGGCCCAGCCGGGGCTGGGTGGCCTTGATGGCCATCACGTCATGGGCGGCGATCATCTGCTTGGTCACCCGGACCTGCTGGTCGATGCGCCCCGCCATCACCGCCTCGTTCACGCTCTGATCCGCCCGCCCGATGAAGTAGCGGTACAGGTCCAGGTCCATGTAGTACAGGGTCTTGACGAAGGGCAGGGGCTGGTAGACGAAGATGTTGTCCACATAGAAGGTGTGCTTGGGCAGCTCCAGCCCGCAGTCCCGCAGTAGCTGGGTGCGGTAGATCACCGAGTGCATCAGCAGGTACTGGGAGGTGCGGAAGTGGCGGATGGAGTCCCAGGTGAAGATCTGGCCGGTGGGGAACACGTTTTTGTAGCCCATCACCTTCCGGGTGTTGTCCTCCACGTGCTCATAGACATAGTTGGCGATGAGCAGATCCACCGGGGCGGGCATGGCGGCGAACTCCCGGAGCTTTGCCACCACCTGGGCCAGGGCGTCCGTGTCCAGCCAGTCGTCCGAGTCCACCACCTTATAATAGAGGCCCCTGGCGTGGCGGATGCCCTGGTTGACGCCCTCGCCGTGGCCGCCGTTCTCCTGGTGGATGGCCCGGATGATGTCCGGGTGCTTTGCCGCCCATTCGTCGCATTTGGCGGGGGTGTCGTCCCTGGTGGAGCCATCGTCCACCAGGATGATCTCCGCGTCCTCCCCGGCGGACAGCAGGGTTTCAATGCAGTGATCCATATAGTCCGCCGAATTGTAGCAGGGGACGGCGAAGGTGATCAGTTTGTCCATTTCTATCTCGCTCCAGTCTTGTATATGTGATAGGGGAGCATCTGTAGGGGCGGACATTGTCCGCCCGTCCCGCGGTGCAGGGGGGACGCGGGGGCGCGCAATGCGCGGCCCTACACCCGGGAGAGCAGCTCGCCGGTGAGGGCCAGGGCCTTTGCGGGGATGGCGTCCTCGTCGGCACGAGCTCCACTCAGCTCCATCCGGCTGCGCCGGATGTCCGCCCGTTCCGCTGCGCCTCCTCTCCCAGCCGAACCCGCTTCGCCGGGCTTCGGCTGGGTTTTCAAAGCATACCGTCTGCGAGGGTCAATGCCCTTGCGGCGATGGCGTCCATGTTATAGTATTTGTACTCCGCCAGACGGCCCAGCAGGCGCAGGCCGGGGAATTTGTCCGCCTCCGCCTTGTACTTGGCGTACAGGGCGTTGTTTTCCGGGTTGATGACGGCGTAGTAGGGGATCTCGCCGTCCGCCCCGGTGTAGGCCCGGGAGTATTCCTTCATGATGGTGGTGACACCGGGCAGCTCCTGTCCGGTGAGGTGCTTGAACTCGGTGATGCGGGTGTAGGGCTGATCCACGGTGTAGTTCACCGTGCCGTGGGTCTGGAATGCGTCCTGCGGCAGGGTCTGGAACCCGAAGTCCAGGGTGCGGTAGGGCAGCGGGCCGAACCGGAACCCGAACAGCTCGTCCGCCTGCCCGGTGTAGATCACGGGGCCGTCAAACGCTTCGCCGTCCAGCTTGATCACGCCGTCCGCCAGCTCCAGCCGATTCAAAGCGTCCGTCTCCAGCTCCACGGTGATGTTGGGGTGATCCAGCATCCGCTCAAACATGGGGGTATAGCCCTCCAGGGGCATCCCCTGATAGGCGTCTTGGAAATACCGGCCATCCCTGGACAGGCGCACCGGCACCCGGGCGGTGGTGTTGGGGTCGATGTCCTCCGGCTTCTGCCCCCACTGCTTCATGGTGTAGTGGACGAATACGTGCTCATACACATAGTCCGCGATGGCGGCGATCTCCGGGTCGGGGTTCTGCCGCAGCTCCAGGATGGTAACCTGGCTCTGGGCGGGGTAGGCGTCCAGCAGCTTTTGACCCAGCCGCTTCCCCTCCTCCATGCCGAAGGCGTTCTTCATGGAGTCCAGGTTGAAGGGGACGGGGAAGAAGAAGCGCCCGTCCGTGGTCTTGTGGGCCGGCACCACCTCGGGATTATCCCGGGGCAGGTTGGCGATCACCCGGTGCTGGTAACGCCGCCATTTGGTGAACCGGGACAGGTAGTCGAACACCCGCCTGTCGTTGGTGTGGAAGATATGGGGGCCGTACTGGTGGATCAGCACCCCGGCTGCGTCGGGGCAGTCGTAGGCGTTGCCGGCCACGTGGGGGCGGCGCTCCAGCACCAGCACCCGTTTGCCAACCTCCTCGGCTAAGCGCCGGGCGGCGATGGCCCCGGCGTAGCCCGCGCCCACCACCAGCGCGTCATACTGCTTCAAATTCATCCCAGCTTTCTGTTGTGGACGGGCGCAGCCCGCCTTAGTTTGCCAAATGATATCGCAATTATAACATAGAGTGCCCCCTGTGGGAAGGGAAAGTTTTTTAAGACTTGCGAAAGAAAAGGGCCGCGGCACTGTCCTCCGCGGCCCCGTCTTGATTCAATTTGCTCAATACGCCGCCACAATGCCCCCGGAGTTGGCGTAGAAGGAGCTGATCCCCCGGGCCTCCTCAATGCGCACGTCGGCGAAGTCGCAGGTCTTGAAGGCCAGGGCCCGCAGGTACTCCGCCCGCTCCCGGCACAGGCAGTGGGAGATGCACAGGAGCCGGCCCCGGTGCCGCTGGTCCGCCGCCATGATGGCGCACAGCTTGTTCAGGGCCTGCTTGATGGACAGGGCCTGTCCGTGGCGCATGATCTCCCCCTGGGGGGTGGAGCCCATCACCAGCTTCACCCGCAGCGCGCCGGTGACCAGGGACTGCACCCGGGTGAGCCGCCCGGCCTTGCGCAGCACGTCCAGGTTCTCCAGCACGAACAGGGTGTTCATCTGGGCGATGCGGCGGTCCATCTCCGCCACCACCTCCCCGAAGGGCATCCCGGAGGAGGCCAGCTTGGACAAAGCCAGGGCGATGTGGGTCTCCCCGGCGGAGGCGGAGCAGGAGTTGAACACGTGGATGTTCCGGTCCGGGTGCTCCTCCCGGAAGATCTGGGCGGCCTGCCACGCGCTGTTGTGGGAGCCGGACAGCAGGGCGGACAGGGTGACCACGTACACGTCCCCCTCCGCCGCCTCGTAGGCCGCCAGATACTCCGCCGGGGCGGGGCAGGCGGTGTGGGACGCCTCCTGGCACATGGCCATGGCGTCCACCAGCACCTCGGTGCGGAGGGTTTCATCGTCCCGGAACTCGCTGTCCCCCACGTGGATGGTAAGGGGGATGCTCTGGTACACCCCGGTGGACAGCATCTCGGGGCTGAGGTCACAGCAGCTGTCAACAATGATTTTAAAGCTCATACAAAAAAACCCCAAACATCATATTGATAATCACATCATAGCAGAGCCGCTTGGGAAAGTCAAGGGAAAACCGCCGGGATCTGGGCAAATTGCCGCTTGACGGGAGGGGCCGTCCATAGTAAGATCGGGGGAGATCAACCTACACCATATTTTAAGGAAGGCAGTGACCTGTAATGAATACCACATTTGACCCGGCAATCCGCCCGGCGGGCTGCTTCGACGGGGATTTGGATCTGTTTGAAAGCCAGTACGCCGTGCCCAACGGCGTCAGCTACAACTCCTGGGTGATCCTGGACGAGAAGGCGGCGGTGCTGGACACGGTGGACTCCCGGAAGCTGGAGGAGTGGCTGGCCAACCTGGAGGAGATCCTGGAGGGCCGCGCCCCGGATTACCTGGTGATCCACCACATGGAGCCGGATCACGCGGGCGGCGTCCGCGTCCTGGCGGACAAGTACCCGGACATGAAGCTGGTGGGCAACGCCAAGACCTTCCCCATGCTGGCGGCCTTCACCGGGCTGGACTACGGGGATCGGGCCCTGGTGGTGAAGGAGGGGGAGGAGCTGTCCCTGGGGGAGCACACCCTGGCGTTCACCATGGCCCCCATGGTGCACTGGCCGGAGGTGATGCTGTCCTTTGAGAAGGCCAGCGGCACCCTGTTCTCCGCCGACGGCTTCGGCCGCTTCGGGGACGCCGACCCGGACTCCCTCTGGGTGGACGAGGGGCGGCGGTACTACCTGAACATTGTGGGCAAGTACGGCGTACAGGTGCAGGCCCTGCTGAAAAAGGCGGCGGCGTTGGACATCAAGCGGGTGTGCCCCCTCCACGGCCCGGTGCTGTCCGGGGAGGGGCTGGCCCTGGCCCTGGAGAAGTACGATCTCTGGAGCCGCTATGTCCCGGAGGAGAAGGGCGTGCTGGTGGCCTACGCCTCCATCCACGGGAACACCGCCCGGGCCGCCCTGGAGCTGGCGGAGCTGCTGAAGGCCCGGGGGCTGGCGGTGGAGGCCATGGACCTCACCCGCCGGGACTGGGCGGAGGCGGTGGCCGGGGCCTTCCGGTACAGCGGGCTGGTGCTGGCGGCGTCCAGCTACGACGGGGGGGTGTTCCCGCCCATGGCCCAGTTCCTGGCCCGGCTGAAGCACAAGGGCTTCCGGGACCGCGCCGTGGGCCTGATGGAGAACGGCTCCTGGGGCCCCACCGCCCTGAGAACCATGCTGGGCGAGCTGGAGGCCATGAAGGGCCTGACCATCCTGGAGCCGAAAATCACCATTCGCTCCGCCGCCACGGAGGAAAACCGGGCGCAGATGGGGGAGCTGGCAAAGGCCATGGCCGGGGCGGTGTAAGCCATGGAGAAGGTCGGGAAAAAACGCCGGGGGCTGAAAATCGCCCTCATCGCCCTGGCGGTCCTGCTGGTGCTGGCGGCGGGAGGGCTGGCCTTCGCCGGGAACTACCTGTTCCGCTTCGCCCTGGACCCCCAGGGGGGCGGTATGCTCAGTGCCCATGACCTGGACAACCTGGAGCTGGAGGGGGAGTACGCCTGGTTTGCCGGGCACAGTGAGGACCGCTGGCTCACCAGCCACGACGGGCTGGAGCTTCACGCCCTCTATCTTCCCCGGGAGGACAGCCACCAATATGCCGTGGTCTGCCACGGCTACGGCTCCATCCCCCAGTTCGGGGGCAAGTTCGCCGCGAAGTTTTACGAGATGGGGTACAGCGTGCTGGCCCCCGCCGCCCGGGCCCATGAGCGCAGCGGGGGGCGGTACGCCGGCATGGGCTGGCCGGAGCGGCGGGACATTGTGGACTGGGTGGACGCCATCGTGGAGCAGGACCCCCAGGCGGAGGTGGTGCTGTTCGGCATATCCATGGGCGGGGCCACGGTGATGATGACCGCCGGGGAGGAGGACCTGTCCCCCGCGGTGAAGTGCGTCATTGAGGACTGCGGCTACTCCTCCGTGTGGGACGAGTTCGCGGGGCAGCTGAAGGAGATGTTTGGCCTGCCCGCCTTCCCGGTGCTGGACGCGGCCTCCCTGGTGACCCAGATCCGGGCGGGGTACGGCTTCAAGGAGGCGTCGGCGGCGGATCAGGTGGCAAAGACCAGCCTGCCCATCCTGTTCATCCACGGGGAGGAGGACGATTTCGTGCCCTATTGGATGCTGGACGTGGTGTATGATGCGTGCGCCAGCCCGGACAAGGAGAAGCTGTCCGTCCCCGGCGCGGCCCACGGGGAGGCGTCCGGCGTGGCTCCGGAGACGTACTGGGCCACGGTGGAGGGGTTCCTCGGCAGGCATATGGGATAATGGAACGGCCCCGCCCTCATTGGAGGGCGGGGCCGTTTTGCGCGGGGCGGGGCCGGGGGGCGCGCTGGTATACCTCCATCTCCCGGCGCAGGCGGCGGGCCAGGCGGGGAGGGAAGGCCCCGGGCAGGGCCCGCCACTGCCAGTTCCCCCCCAGGGTGGAGGGGGTGTTCATCCGGGCCTCGCTGCCCAGGCCCAGCAGATCCTGGGCCTGTATGACCGCCAGATCCGCCGGGGAGGCCCAGGCGGCGCGGATCATGCCCCAGTGGTAGCCCTCCCGCCGGTTCAGGCGCAGGTACGCCTTGGCGAAGGCGGCGTCTTTGGGGTCGGCGTGGGCCAGCCAGCCCAGGATGGTGTCGTTGTCGTGGGTGCCGGGGTAGGCCACGCAGTTGGCGGGGTAGCAGTGGGGCAGGTAGCCGGGGGCGGGGTCCCGGCTGTCAAAGGCCAGCTCCAGCACCTTCATGCCGGGGTAGCCCGTCTCCCGCAGCAGCTCCCGTACCGGGTCGGTGAGGAAGCCCAGGTCCTCGGCGATGATGTTCTGCCGTCCCAGCTTTTCGTGGACGGCCCGGAAGAAGTCCAGGCCGGGGCCGGGACGCCAGCGGCCGTTTTTGGCGGTAGCCTCCCCGTAGGGGATGGCGTAATAGGACTCGAAGCCCCGGAAGTGGTCGATGCGCAGCACGTCATAGATCTCCAGCTGGAAGGCCACGCGCTCCAGCCACCACTGGTAGCCGTCCTCCCGCATTCGCTCCCAGTCAAAGAGGGGGTTGCCCCAGAGCTGGCCGTCGGCGGCGAAGCCGTCGGGGGGACAGCCGGCCACCTCGGTGGGGAGGAGGTTTTCGTCCAGCTGGAACTGGGTCCGGTTGGCCCACACGTCCGCGCTGTCCCCCGCCACGTAGATGGGCAGATCGCCGATGATGGACACACCCTTCCCGTTGGCGTACTCCTTCAGATTCCACCACTGGTTGAAAAAGAGGAGCTGGACTGTGGTCCAGAACCGGATCTCCTCCCGCAGCTCCTTTTTGGCGGCACGCAGGGCGGCGGGGTCACGCCGCCGCAGCACCTCTGGCCACTGGAACCAGGACGCCCCGCCGAATTTGTCCTTGAGGGCCATGAACAGGGCGTAGTCGTCCAGCCAGCGGGCGTTGGGGAGGACGCCCCGCAGCTCGAACAGGTCCCCCCGGCCCATCCGGGCACAGGCCTTGCGCAGGACGGCGAACCGCTCCCGGTACATCAGCCCGTAGTCCACTTTGGAAGGGTCGCTTCCCCAGTCAATGTCCCGGTAATCGGACGGCTCCAGAAAGCCCCAGTCCGCCAGGGTGTCCAGGTCGATGAAATAGGGGTTCCCGGCAAAGGAGGAGAAGGACTGGTAGGGGGAGTCCCCGTAGCTGGTGGGGCAGATGGGCAGGATCTGCCAGTAGGACTGCCCGGCGGCGGCCAGGAAGTCCACAAAGTCCCGGGCGGCCTGCCCCAGGGAGCCGATGCCGCAGGGGGAGGGCAGGGAGGAGATGGGCATTAAAATGCCGGCGGATCGCATCAGAAGGTTCCACCTTTCGTCAAAGCCGCCGGACCGTGGAACAGGTCCGGCGGCTCGGGTTTTGTCAGGTTAGGGCTGGGGCCGGGGCGGGGCCACGCTCCCCCCGGGTATGAGCTGGAAGGGGACCACGCCGTGGACGGGGCGGCAGGGCCGCTGAAGCCCCTGGAGCAGCAGCTCCACCCCCTGCTCGGCCAGACGCTGGGTATCCTGCCGGACGGTGGCCAGCCGGGGGACGGAGAACTGGGACAGGGGGATGCCGTCGTACCCCACCACGGACACGTCCTCCGGCACCTTCCGGCCCAGGTCCCGGATGGCCCGGATGGCCCCCATGGCCATCACATCGCTGATGCAGAACAGGGCGGTGAGCTCCGGGCACCGGGCCAGCAGACGCTTGGTGGTGTCGTAGGCGTCGGGCAGGGAGTAGCGGCAGGGCTCGCAGCAGCGGGGGTCGAAGGGCAGGCCCAGCTCGTCCAGGGCCTTCTGGCAGCCCCGGACCCGGCGGTAGCTGATCTGGGTGCACGACCAGTTTCCGCCCAGCAGGCCGATGTGCCGGTGGCCCCGGTCCGCCAGGAAGCGGACCACCTGCCGGGCGGCCTCCTCATCGTCGGTGGTGAGGGAGGACAGGTTGGGGAAGTCCAGCTCCCGGGCGGAGTTGGTCAGCAGGACGCAGGGCACGGAGATGCCCCCGAACTCCGCCTGGAAGAACTCCAGATCGCCGCCCAGGAACAGGATGCCCAGGGGCTTGCGCTCCCGGCAGAGCTGGAGGGCGTAGGCCACCTCGTTGGCGTCCTCGTCCAGGTAGTACACCGCCGCGTCCCGGCCCGCGTCCTGCAAAAGCTGCTGGCACCGCTCCACCAGGTCGGCGAACAGCATATTCATGGTGCCCTTGACGATCACCGCCACCGACGCGCTGGTCTGCTGCTTGAGGTGCTTGGCGTTGGTGTTGGGCTGGAAGCCCTGCTCCTCCACCACCGCCAGCACCTTCCGCCGGGTGTCCTCGGACACGTCGGGGTGGTGGTTCAGCACCCGGGACACGGTGGCCACACCCACGCCCGACAGCTTCGCGATATCCTTGATGGTCATCGGTATCCCTCCTTTTCGGGTACTGGCCTTCCCCCTGGAAGGGGGAAGCCGCGACGGATAAGGGTGCGGCAAGGGGGGTGCGCATGGTGATCCCATGCCTTGGACGGGGTATCTCTACCCACCGCCCCTCATCCGCCCCCTGTGGGGGGAAGGCTTGCGGGAATTAACCCTTCACCGCGCCCGCGGCCACGCCCTTGATGATGTGCTTCTGGCAGGTGAGGTAGAACACGATCACCGGGATGATGGACAGCAGGATCAGGGCCATGGTGGCCCCCAGGTCCACGGTGCCGTAGCTTCCCTTCAGGTACTGGATGTGGATGGTGATGGTGCGGTATTTGGTGATATTCAGCACCAGGGAGGGGAGCAGGTAGTCGTTCCACACCCACATGATCTCCAGGATGCCCACGGAGATCATGGTGGGCTTCAGCATGGGAAGCACCACGGAGAAATAGGTGCGCAGCGGTCCGCAGCCGTCGATGGCGGCGGCTTCCTCGATCTCCAGGGGGATGGACTTGACGAAGCCCACGAACATGAAGATGGCGAGGCCCGCGCCGAAGCCCAGGTAGACGATGGGGATGGTCCAGGGGGTGTTGAGCTTCAGCCTGTCGGCGGTTTTGGACAGGGTGTACATCACCATCTGGAAGGGCACCACCATGGAGAAGACGCACAGGAAGTAGAGCACCTTGCAGAAGAAGGAGTTCACCCGGGCGATGTACCATGCCGCCATGGAGGTGCACAGCAGGATCAGGGCGGTGGACAGCACGGTGATGATCACGCTGTACTTCACGCTGTCGGCGAAGGGGTAGTTGCCGAAGGTCATGCCCTTGATGAAGTTGTCAAACCCGGCCCACATCTCGCCGGTGGGCAGGGCGAACGTGTCGGTCTTGACAAAGGTGTTCAGCTTGAAGGAGTTGATGGCCACCGCCAGCACGGGCAGCACATAGATGACGCAGATCACGGCCAGGGTCACGGACAGGATGGCCTTCCGGCGGCGTTCGGGGGACATGGCTTTTTTGTTCATCACTGCTGTACCTCCCTTTTACGGGTATAGCCCAGCTGGGCCAGGCCCAGCCCCGCCACCAGCACGAAGAAGATAACCGCCTTGGCCTGGGCGGTGCCCTGGGACGTGGCACTGGGGGTATTGAAGGTGTTGAAGATGTTCAGGGCCAGCATCTCCGTCTGCTTGACGGTGGTGCCGTCGGGCATGATGGTGAAGGGCTGCCCGGCGGTGAGGGCCAGGTTCTGGTCAAAGAGCTTGAAGCCGTTGGTGAGGGACAGGAACATACAGATGGTGATGGAGGGCATCACGTTGGGGATGGTGACTTTGAACAGGGTCTGCCAGCGGGTGGCCCCGTCGATGCGGGCGGCCTCCAGCATCTCGCCGGGGACGTTCTGGAGCCCGGCGATATAGATGATCATCATATAGCCGATCTGCTGCCAGCACATGAGGATGATCAGCCCCCAGAAGCCGAATTTGCTGTTCATCAGAATGGAGGTGGACCAGCGGCTGAGGATGCCGTCGAAGATCATGGACCAGATATAGCCCAGCACAATGCCGCCGATGAGGTTGGGCATAAAGAACACGGTGCGGAACAGGTTGCTGCCCTTGATGCCCTGGGTGAGGACGTAGGCCACGGTGAAGGCCAGCACGTTGATGAGCACCAGCGACACCACGGCGAACAGGGCGGTGTACCAGAAGGCGTGGCGGAAGGAGGGATCCTGGAAGGCCCGCGCGTAGTTGCCGAAGCCGATGAACTTGGCGTCGGAGATGGTTTTGAACTGGCACAGGGACAGCCAGATGCCTTGGAGGAAGGGCCAGACAAAGCCGATGGCAAAGGCGATCACCACGGGGCCAAGGAACAGCGGGCTCCACATCCGGGTGGCGCGCCGGAGGGAGTTGTTGTTGGTGTGCTTCGCTTTTTTCAAGATATCAGCTCCTCTTTATGGTTTGCAGGGGCGCACATGGTGCGCCCGCCGGAGGCGGGGGGAGGGACCGCGCGGGCGGATCATGTCCGCCCCTGCACACGGACGGGGACGGAAAGCCGGGGCGGGCGACGGGCCCGCCCCGGCTTCAAAGGGTCGAATTGGCTGCGTGCGGGGAATCAGCCGTTGACGGCCTGGTACTGCTGGGCCCAGCCCTCTACGAAGGCGGTCTTGACGGTGGCCCAGTTGGCGTCGGACTGGTCGGCGTTGTACTGGTTCAGGGCCGCCACCAGGGTGGCGCGGTAGGCGTCCACGTTGGGCTGGTAGTTGGTGACCCAGGGCATCACGTAGTTGCCGGCGGCGGTGTAGTCGGCGGCGTTCTTCAGGAAGCCGTTGGTGGACTCGGGGGCGTTCTTATAGGGCAGGATGCCCAGCTCGGCCACCATCTTGGCGGAGGCGTCGGGGTCGGACACCAGCCACACCATGAAGTCCATGGTGGCCTTCTGGTCGGCCTCGGACACCTTGGAGTTGATGGCCCAGCAGTTCTCGGTGCCGCAGTTCAGGCCGGCCTTCTCCTCGCCCTCCACGCCGCAGTAGTAGGGGATCATTACGGTGTTGGGCACCTTCTCGGAGTACTTGGCGTACTCCCAGGAACCCTGGACGGTGAAGGCGGCCTTGCCGTCCATGAACTCCTGGGCGGCGTCGTGGCCGCCGGTGGCCAGCTCCTTGGGAGAGGTCAGGCTGTTGTTGATGCACAGGTCGTACAGGTTCTTGAAGTTCTCCATGTACGCGCCGGTGAGGGTGGCGGGGCACTCGGTCCAGGGATCGTCCTTCTGCTCATAGAAGTACTCCAGGTTGGCCATATGGCCGGTGAAACGCCAGGAGGAGTTGCCGTCCATGTCGCAGGAGGTGAAGGCGTCGAAGCCCAGCTCGGCGGCCCGGGCGTGGATGTCCTCCACCACGGTCTTGAGGGTTTCAAAGTTCTTGATGTCCTCCACCTTGTGGCCGGCCTGCTCCACCAGGTCGGGGTTGACGATGATGCCGTAGCACTCGTAGCAGTAGCCGATGGAAACCAGCTTGCCGGTCTCGTCATAGAGGTTGTAGGCGTCGGTGTTCAGCTCGGCCTCAATGGCGGTGCCCTTCAGATCCAGGGCGTAGTCCTTCCAGTCCTTCACGCCGGCGGTGTTGCCGATGACGAACAGGGTGGGGGCCTCGGTCTTGTCCATCTCGGCGATGAGGGTCTGGCTGTAGGTGCCGGCGGCGGCGGTGACCACCTGGACGGGCACGCCGGTCTTCTCGGTGTAGGTCCGGGCCAGCTCCTGGGCGGTGCCGTCCAGCTCAGGCTTGAAGTTCAGCCAGTAGACGCGGCCCTCCCCGGCGGGGGGGTTATCCTCGGGCTTCTTGGTCTCCTCGGTGCCGGACTTGGTTTCTTCGGGCGGGTTGGTGTTTTCGGCGTTGGGCTTGCTGGTGCAGCCAGCAAGCAGCATGGTCATGACCATGCTGAGAGCCAATACCAGCGCAAAGAGCTTCTTTGTCATCTTCATTTCCTCCTAAAAGATTAGTACCGGAGGGTGGAAAGGTTTCCGGTAAGGTTACCGGGAACGTTTCCAGCTCCTTGTGCCCTATCATACCCGTTTTCTCCCCGTTTGGCAAGAGAATCTTTTCCAATTCACGCAAGTTTAGAGGAATCACAAAAAAATCATGCCTGGCTTTGTGGAAAATCACCATAGCCCGGGGGAGGGGGCAAGTCCGGGCTTGCGTTATCTGGCAGGATTTGCTATACTGGGCTTCCGGTTCATAGGCCGGAAATTTTATGCAGGAGGGAATTTTTATGTCGAAATACGCAGGCACCCAGACCGAGAAAAATCTGATGGCGGCCTTCGCCGGGGAGTCCGAGGCCCGGAACAAGTACACCTACTTCGCGTCCAAGGCCAAGAAGGAGGGCTTCGAGCAGATCGCGGCCCTGTTCCTCAAGACGGCGGACAACGAGAAGGAGCACGCCAAGCTGTGGTTCAAGGAGCTGGACGGCATCGGCTCCACCGCCGAGAACCTGGCCGCGGCCGCGGCGGGGGAGAACTACGAGTGGACGGATATGTACGAGGGCTTCGCCAGGACCGCCGAGGCGGAGGGCTTCCCCGAGCTGGCCTCCAGGTTCCGCCTGGTGGCCGCCATCGAGAAGCACCACGAGGAGCGGTACCGCGCCCTGCTGAAGAACGTGGAGCTGGCGGAGGTGTTCGCCAAGAGCGAGGTGAAGGTGTGGGAGTGCCGCAACTGCGGGCACATCGTGGTGGGGGAGAAGGCCCCCGAGGTCTGCCCCACCTGCAGCCATCCCCAGGCGTATTTCGAGGTTCACGCGGAGAACTACTGATAATTCAAACGTACACAGCCCCGCGCCCGCGTATGTTTTCCAGCGTTTGGGGCATACTGGGGCCGAGGTGAAGCACCGATGGACATGAATAACCAGGAATATAACCATTATGTGAGCAGCCGGGCGGATCCCTCCCCCCTGTGGCGGGATCTGCTGTGGGCCTTCTGCGTGGGGGGCGGCATCTGCGCCGGGGGCCAGGGGCTGATGGCCCTCTACCAGTCCCTGGGGGCGGACAAGGAGGCGGCGGGGACGTGGGTGTCCGTCACCCTGATCTTCCTGGCCTCCCTGCTGACGGGGCTGGGGGTGTTCGACAATATCGCCAAGCACGCCGGGGCGGGCACCCTGGTGCCCATCACCGGATTCTCCAACGCCATGGTGTCCCCCGCGCTGGAGTTCAAGAGCGAGGGACTGGTGACGGGCACCGGGGCCAAGCTGTTCACCGTGGCGGGGCCGGTGCTGGCATACGGCATCTCGGCCAGTGTGGTCTATGGGATCATGATTTACGCGCTGGGGCTGTACTGACGGCCCCGCCGCGGTGGGGCCCCATCCGCCGCGCCCTCCAGCGGAGGATGGGAGACGACGAGCGGCGGAATGAGTGAGCCCCGCCCGAAAGGGCGGGGCGAGGGATATGGAGCCCGCCACGGTGGGGCCCCATCCGCCGCGCCCTTCAGCGGGGGATGGGAGACGACGAGCGGCGGAATGAGTGAGCCCTGCCCGAAGGGCGGGGCGAGGGATATGGAGCCCGCGAGGAGGAGGCGGGGCCGGTGCTGGCATATGGCATCTCGGCCAGTGTGGTCTATGGGATCATGATTTACGCGCTGGGGCTGTACTGACAACGGCAAAAGCGGGAGGGGGCTGTCCCCCTCCTGTTTTTCTTTGCGCCGGGAGGAAATCTGTGGTATACTGTTCCCACATCCCAAAAAACAAAGGAGCGCGCTATGGATCACATCATCGAACTTCTCTCCCGGGAGCTGGACCGCCCCGTCCAGCACGTGGAGAACATCGTCACCCTGCTGGACGAGGGGAACACCGTTCCCTTCATCGCCCGCTACCGCAAGGAGCTCCACGGGGCCATGGATGACCAGCTCATCCGGCAGCTGGCGGACCGCTTGCAGTACCTGCGCAATTTGCAGGCCCGCCGGGACGAGGTGAAGCAGTCCATCGAGAACCAGGGGAAGCTGACGGAGGAGCTGTCCGCCGCCATCGACGCCGCCGCTACCCTGGCGGAGGTGGAGGACCTGTACCGCCCCTACAAGCAGAAACGCCGCACCCGGGCCACCATGGCGCGGGAGAAGGGCCTGGAGCCGCTGGCGGAGCTGGCCTTCGCCATCGGTCCCGCCGTGGACCTGGAGGGGGCGGCGGCGGATTACATCGACCCCGGGAAGGGGGTGGAGACGGTCGAGGACGCCCTCCAGGGCGCGTCCGACATTGTGGCGGAGTGGATCTCCGACGACGCCGACGTGCGCAAGCTGCTGCGGGAGCTGTACTGGCGGCGGGCGTCCATCGTGTCCAGGGCGGCGGCCAAGGAGCCGGAGGATTCCGTCTACCGCCTGTACTACGAGTTTTCAAGCCCGGTATCCAAAACCCAGGGGCATCAGATTCTGGCCATGAACCGGGGGGAGCGGGAGGAGATCCTCAAGGTGGACGTGGAGATGGACCGGGAGACCGCCCTGGTGGCCCTGCGGCGGAGGGCGGTGCCCGGGCGGGCGGCTATGGAGTTCGTCCGCGCCGCCGCCGAGGACGCCTACGACCGGCTCATCGCCCCCTCCCTGGAGCGGGAGCTGCGGGGGGAGCTGACGGACCGGGCCAGCGAGGGGGCCATCGGGCAGTTCGCCCTGAACCTGAAGCCCCTGCTGATGCAGCCCCCGGTGAAGGGCTTCGTCACCATGGGGCTGGACCCCGGCTACCGCATGGGCTGCAAGGTGGCGGTGGTGGACCCCACGGGGAAGGTGCTGGACACCACGGTGGTCTACCCCACCCACGGGGAGCGGGGGAAGAACGAGGCCATTGACAAGCTGGCCGTCCTCATCAAAAAGCATAAGGTGGCCCACATCGCCATCGGCAACGGCACCGCCAGCCGGGAGACGGAGCAGATGGCGGTGGAGCTGATCCGCAAGGCGGGGGGCGGGGTGAGCTACGCCATGGTGAACGAGGCGGGGGCGTCGGTGTACTCCGCCTCCAAGCTGGCGGCGGAGGAGTTCCCCGAGTTCGACGTGAACCTGCGCTCGGCGGTGTCCATCGCCCGCCGCTTGCAGGACCCCCTGGCGGAGCTGGTGAAGATCGACCCCAAGTCCATCGGCGTGGGCCAGTACCAGCACGATATGCCCCAGGCGAGGCTGGGCGAGGCCCTGGACGGGGTGGTGGAGGACTGCGTCAACGCCGTGGGGGTGGACGTGAACACCGCCTCCGCGCCCCTGCTCACCCGGGTGGCGGGGCTGAACGGCACCACGGCGAAAAACATCGTGAAGTACCGGGAGGAAAACGGACCCTTCACCACCCGGAAGCAGATTTTGAAGGTGCCCAAGCTGGGGCCGAAAGCCTTCGAGCAGTGCGCGGGCTTCCTGCGGGTGCCGGAGAGCAAGTCCCCCCTGGACAACACCGCCGTCCACCCGGAGAGCTACGGGGCGGCGGAGAAGCTGCTGGCCCTGTGCGGCCACGGCATGGCGGACGTGCGGGCTGGGAAGCTGGGGGATCTCAAGGGCGAGCTGGCGGCCTACGGCGAGGAAAAGGCGGCATTGGAGTGCGGCGTGGGGGTGCCCACCCTCCGGGACGTGGCGGCGGAGCTGATGAAGCCGGGGCGGGACCCCCGGGACGAGCTGCCCGCCCCCGTCCTGCGCACCGACGTGCTGGACGTGAAGGACCTGAAGCCGGGGATGGAGCTGAAGGGCACCGTCCGCAACGTCATTGACTTCGGGGCCTTTGTGGACATCGGCGTCCACCAGGACGGGCTGGTCCACATCAGCCAGATCTGCAATCGGTTCATCAAGCATCCCTCGGAGGTCTTGAGCGTGGGGGACGTGGTGACGGTGTGGGTGAAGGAAGTGGACGAGAAGAAGAAGCGGATCTCCCTCACCATGCGCAAGGACAGGCTGTAGGGGAGGGGCTTGCCCCTCCCGCCGTTCCGATGTGCGCTCTCTCCCAGGGGAGGGGCAAGCCCCTCCCCTACGGATGATTTCCGGCGGGTACGGCAAAAAAGTCCCCTTTTTTCAAAAAACCTCTTGACTGTGAAGGGGCTTGACAGGTTAGGATGGCCTTGGGAGGTGGTTCTATGACCATCAAGGAACTGGAACAAAGGACGGGCATGGCCCGGGCCAACATCCGTTTTTACGAGGGGGAGGGCCTGCTGGCCCCCAAGCGGCTGGAAAACGGCTACCGGGACTACTCGGAGGAGGACGCCCGGACGCTGGAGAAGATCAAGCTGCTGCGGCAGCTCCAGCTGGACATCGACACCATCCGGAGGGTGCAGGCCGGGACGCTCACCCTGGATCAGGCCCTGTTCGTCCAGGAGACAAAGCTGGAGGGGGATAAGCTCCTCATCGAGCGGGCGGCGGCGGTGTGCCGGGAGCTGGGGCGGTCCGGGGTGGAGTACGCCGCCCTGGAGCCAAAGCCCTACCTGGCGCAGCTGGAGGGGACGCCCCCGTCCCGGCCCGTGCTGCCCAGCCCGCCGCCCCCCACCCCGAAGGAGGAGGCGGAGAGGAGCATACCCCAGGCGTGCTATCACCCCTGGATGCGCTTCTTTGCCCGGACGCTGGATGTGGCACTGTACGATACCGGGATCAACCTGCTGTACCTGCTGGTGTTCCGGGACCCCGGCTTTCTCCGGTTCCAGACCGCCAACCTGTTTACCAGCATCTTCTTCAGTGTGGTGCTGCTGTTCCTCACCCTGGCGGTGGAGCCGCTGTGGCTCCACTTCTGGGGCTGGACGCCGGGGAAATGGGTGTTCGGCCTGAAGCTCCGGGACAAGGACGGGAACAAGCTGCCCCTGGACTGGGCCTTTGACCGGAGCAAGCTCCTGGCCTGGGAGGGCTACGGCTGGAACATCCCCATCTACAACCTGTGGCGGTTCTGGAAGTGCCGCCAGGACGCCCTGGGGGGCTGGAGGGGGAGCTGGAACAGCGAGCACGAGCTGCGCTACTCCAAGGAGGAGCGGCGGTTTGCCGGGTGGATCTTCGCGGGGGCGCGGCTGGCCCTGTTCGCGCTGCTGTCGCTGGCCCTGCTGTGGAGCTATCTGCCCCCCTGCAAGGGGGTGATCGGCGTGCCGGAGTTCGCCCGGAACTACAACCACCTGCTGCGGGTGGCGGAGTACGGCGGCGAGGAGCTGGACGACCAGGGCCGGTGGGTGGAGCCGGAGCAGGTGCCCGGATCGGCCACCATCAACATCTTCGGGGACACCACGCGGTACAGCCAGCCCAAGCTCGATGTGCACAGCGGCCCCGGCGTGTCGGCGGTGACCCTGCACATGACCAGCCAGGACAAGGCGGTGGGGGGCGTTTCCAGGGAGTGCCTGACCCTGCTGTCCCTGTGCCGCGCGGCGGGGGATCTGAACCTGCTCAACATCCTGCCCGCCCAGCGGGACGCCCTGGCCCTGCTGAACCGCTGGGAGGATTTCGACCAGGACTTCCTGGGCGTCCACGTGAGCCAGCGGGTGGAGGCGGTGGGCTACGAGCGCACCAACGCCTTTGGCGCGGTGCTGTGGTGCGAGGACGAGAGCCAGCCCCACCACTGTGAGAAAACGGTGACCTTCACCATCCTCCCAGACAGACGGGAGGGAACCTTCGCGCCCCCGGAGGGGACGTCGAACGCGCCGTAGTAAAAAGGAGGGCCAGCCATGGCCGGGAAACTCTATTTAGTACCTACCCCCATCGGCAACCTGGGGGACATCAGCCGCCGGGCGGCGGAGACGCTGGAGGCGGCGGACTTCCTCGCCGCCGAGGACACCCGGGTGACGGTGAAGCTGCTGAACCACCTGGGGCTGAAAAAGCCCATGACGGCCTACCACCGCCACAACTGCGACGCCGCAGGGCCCGCCATCCTCAGCCGGATTGAGGCGGGGGAGAGCTGCGCCCTGGTGACGGACGCGGGCACCCCCGCCGTCTCCGACCCCGGCGAGGAGCTGGTGGCCCTGTGCGCGGCGGCGGGGGTGGAGGTGATCTCCCTGCCCGGGCCCTGCGCCCTGACGGTGGCGTTGTCCGTGTCCGGCCTGCCCACCGGGCGGTTCACCTTCGAGGGTTTCCTCCCCCTGAACAAAAAGAACCGCCGCGCCCGGCTGGAGGGGCTGGCGGCGGAGGAGCGCACCATGATCTTCTACGAGGCCCCCCACAAGCTGCGGGCCACCCTGGAGGATCTGGGGGCGGCGTTGGGGCCGGACCGGCCCCTGACCGTCTGCCGGGAGCTGACCAAGCTCCACGAGGAGGTGCTGCGCACCACCATCGCCGGGGCCGCGGCCCGCTTTGAGTCGCAGGAGCCCCGGGGGGAGTTCGTGCTGGTGGCGGCGGGCCGTCCCCCCGAGGCGGAGGAGGGGGACGAGGACGGGGCCATGGCCCGGGTGGAGGAGCTGCGCCGGGGCGGGATGGCCCTGAAGGCGGCGGCGGCCCAGGCGGCGGCGGAGTTCGGCGTGAAGAAGCGGGGACTGTATAACCGCGCGCTGAGGGAGATAAACGGGGACGAATGATAACAAATAGTATACAATAGATGGTAAATTATGGTGCCTGTGGCGGGCGCGAAATTTGTCGAAAAAGTTCATCCCCCCAAAAACTTGTGGCTTTTTGGGGGGATGGGGGCAAAATCTTGAAAAAGTTCTCCAACTGAGGAAGAAAATGCCTATTTCAAGATGTATAATGGAATTTAATAGGAAAATTGGAAAAAAATACAAAAAAGAGCCTTCCGGCCAAACCGAAGGCTCTTTCTGCCGTTCCATCCATGGATTACTTGCCATTGAGGTCACTCAGACACACATTGCAGATGTTTTTCCCCTTGTAGGAGACGATGTCCCTGGAATCCCCGCAGAAAATGCAGGCGGGCTGATACTTGTTGAGGATGATCGAGGAGCCGTCAACATAGATCTCAAGGGGGTCGCGCTCCGCAATGTCCAAGGTCCGGCGGAGCTCGATGGGCAGAACGATACGTCCCAGTTCATCGACCTTACGAACAATTCCGGTTGCTTTCATAAGTGAATCCTCCTTGCGCTTTCGCTGATATAGTTTCCCGGCACCCTCATTATAACACATTGTATACCGTTGTCAATCAAAATTATGGAGAATTTAAGTTTTTTTTGGGAAGGCTGTCAAAGTGTCCCGAACTTAGTGGATGATTGACAAATTTGGGAGCGGAATTTGGGCATATCCACCAGGGAGGCCCCGTATAGATAGGGGGACAAGGGGGTGCCGGGATGGCGATGTCGTGGATCTGGACGCTGATGGTGGGGGCGGCGGTGCTGTGCGGGCTGGCCCTGGGGAACGGCCCGGCGGTGGCAAAGGGGGCCTTGGACGGTGCCGCCGCCGGGGTGGAGCTGTGCCTGTCCATGATGGGGGTGCTGTGCCTGTGGATGGGGGTGATGGAGGTGATGGAGCGGTCGGGGCTGGCCCGGGGGCTGTCCCGGCTGCTGCGGCCCGCCCTCCGCCGGCTGTACCCGGACTTCGCCCGGGACAAACAGGTGATGGACGCGGTAAGCGCGAACCTGTCCGCCAACCTGCTGGGGCTGGGCAACGCCGCCACCCCCCTGGGGCTGGAGGCCTCCCGCCTCATGGCGGAGCGCAGCCCCGGCGTGGCGTCGGACGGCCTTTGTATGCTGGTGGTGATGAACACCGCCTCCCTCCAGCTCATACCCACCACCGTGGCTTCCCTCCGGGCGGCGGCGGGGAGCGGGAACCCCTTCGACATCCTCCCCGCGGTGTGGCTGGCCTCCGCCGTGTCCGTCACCGTGGGGATCACGGCGGCCAGGCTGTTCGCCCGGGTGTGGAGGTAGGCCATGGATTTGCTGTTCACCATGCTGGTGCCCTTCCTGATGCTGGCGGTGGCCCTGTGGGGGCTGGTCAAGCGGGTGGATCTGTGGGGGGCCCTCACCGACGGGGCGGAGAAGGGGCTGAAGGTGTCCCTGCGGATCATGCCGCCCCTCATCGGCCTGCTGACGGCGGTGTATATGCTCCGGGCATCGGGGGCGTTGGAGCTGCTGGGGGAGCTGGCGGGCCCCCTGCTGTCGGCGGCGGGCATTCCGGCGGAGACCATTGGCCTGCTGCTGGTGCGCCCGGTGAGCGGCTCCGCCGCTTTAGGGGTGGGGGCGGAGCTGATCCAGACCTACGGCCCGGACTCCCTGGTGGGCCGGACGGCGGCGGTGATGCTGGGCTCCACCGAGACGACCTTTTATACCATCGCGGTGTATTTCGGCGCGGCGAGGATCGGGAAAACCCGGTACGCGGTTCCGGCGGCGTTGTGCGCGGACGCGGCGGGTTTTTTGGCGGCGTCCTGGGCGGTGCGGCTGTTGTTTTAACTGCGGTTTGGGGCAGGGCGGATGAGGACATCCGCCCCTACCGGCGCGATTGCACGTAGGGGCCGATGTCCTCATCGGCCCTCGTTCCGAGTTTGGAACGAGGGCGGTTTAGGGGGTGCCTTTGGCGGTCCAATACTGGCAATGCTCCTCCACCCGGCGTTTTTTCAGCTTGGGGTGGACGCAATGACTGTATTGCAAGGGCCGATAACGCCCCCTGGATGACTGGATATAATGTTGGCGGAAGTATTTGCAGTTCCCGCAGCGTTCTTCGGGCAGGGCCTGCCAGCCTTTCATGGTGATTTCCTCCTATCAGGCAATGGATGTAGGGGCGGACATTGTCCGCCCGCTAAAACAGGGCGGCGCACGTTTGTGCATATCACTTCTCATATAGAATACAATGTAATACAATGTATGTCAAGATTTTTGTTATACATTGTATTACAATGTTAAGCAATGAGGTGATATGGATGGCTAAGACAGATGCAATCATTACGATGCGAGTGACAAACGAATTTAAGGCGCGCCTTGAAGCAGAGGCTCAGAAGGAGCGGCGTAGCGTATCCAATCTGATTTTTAAAGTAATGGAAGAATATCTGGATCAGCAGGAAGACCAACCATAAAAAGTCCCCACCCAAAACCGGGTGGGGACTTTTTCGTATTCGGATTATTCCTCCGCCATAGCCTTCGCCGCGGCGATGGCCTTCTCCTGGGCGGGGGCGGGGCACTCCTCGTACCGCACGAAGTGCAGGGTGAAGGAGCCCCTGGACTGGGTCATGGCCCGCAGGTCGATGGCGTAGGTCATCAGCTCGGCCATGGGGGCCTCGGCGGTGATCACCTGCTGGCCGCCGCCCACCGGCTGCATATCCATCACGCGGCCCCGGCGTTTGTTCAGATCGCCCAGCACGTCGCCCATGTAGCTGTCGGGCACCGTGACCTTCAGCTCGCCCACCGGCTCCAGCAGCACGGGGGACGCCTCGGGCAGGGCGGCCTTATAGGACAGCTGGGCCGCCGTCTTGAACGCGATTTCGGAGGAGTCCACGGGGTGGTAGGAGCCGTCGTACAGGGTGGCCTTCAGATTCACCATGGGGTAGCCCGCCAGCACGCCGTGGACGCAGGCTTCCCGCAGGCCCTTCTCCACCGCGGGGAAGAAGTTCTTGGGCACGGAGCCGCCCACCACCTCCTCGCAGAACTCCAGGCCCTCGCTGTCGCAGGGCTCGAAGCGGATCCACACGTCGCCGAACTGGCCGGAGCCGCCGGTCTGCTTCTTGTGGCGGCCCTGCTTGGAGACGGTCTTGCGGATCTTCTCCCGGTAGGCCACCCGGGGCTCGGACAGCTCCACCTCCACGTTGAAGCGGGCCTTCAGCTTGTTCACCAGCACGTCCATCTGGATATCCCCGGCGGTGGTCACCACCATCTGGTGGGTCTCCGCGTTGTTCACCACGGTAAAGGTGGGGTCCTCCTCGTTGAGGCGGCCCAGTCCGGCGGCGATCTTGTCCTCCTGGCCCCGGGTCTTGGGGGCGATGGCCCGGGAGAAGTTGGGCTCGGCGAAGGGGATGGGGTCCAGCTTGATGAACTTCCGGGCATCGCACAGGGTGTCCCCGGTCTTCACCTTGTCCATCTTGCCGATGGCCCCGATGTCGCCGCACAGCAGCTGCTTGACTTCCTCGCTCTTTTTGCCCTTCATGACGTACAGGCGGCCCAGCTTCTCCATCTGCCCGGTGGTGGCGTTCACCAGGGTCATGTCGGAGGAGATGTCGCCGGACAGCACCTTGATGAAGGAGAACTTGCCGTACTGGTCGGCCACGGTCTTGAACACGAAGGCGGCGGGCACCGCGCCCTGGGAGGTGATGAACTCCTCCTTCTCGCCGTCCTTGTTCACGCCGGTGGCGGGCACGCCCTGGAGGGGGTCGGGCAGCAGATCCACAATGAGGTCCAGCAGCATCAGGGTGCCCAGCCCGTTCAGGGCGGAGCCGCACACCACGGGCACCATGGAGCAGTCCTTCACGCCCGCCCGCAGGCCCTGCATGATCTCGGCGTAGGTGAAGGCCTCGCCGCCGAAGAACTTGTCCATGAACTCCTCGCTGGTCTCGGCCACGGACTCCATGAGCTGGTCGTAGATCTCGTTGATCACGTCCACCTTGTCGGCGGGGATGGGGATCTCCTTGCGCTTGCTTCCGGCAGGCTCAAAGGCCCGCTTGTGGAGCACGTCCACCACGCCGGTGACTCTCTTGTTCTCGTCCCAGATGGGCACCACCAGGGGGGCCACGCTCTTGCCGAAGGTCTCCCGCAGGGTGTCGAAGGCGGAGTTGAAGTCGATATTGTCCTCGTCCATCTTGGAGATGTAGACGATCCGAGGCAGCCTGCGCTCGTCCAGCAGCCGCCAGGCCCGCTCGGTGCCCACGGACAAGCCGCCCTTGGCGGCGCACACCAGCACCCCCGCGTCCGCCACGGACAGGCACTCGGCCACCTCCCCGGCGAAGTCGAAGTTGCCGGGGGCGTCCAGCACGTTGATCTTGCAGCCGTTATATTCCACAGGAGCCACGGCGGCGGAGATGGAGATCTGCCGCTTGGTCTCCTCGGGGTCGTAGTCGCAGACGGTGGAGCCGTCGGTGGTCCTGCCCATGCGGGCGATGGCACCGGTCATGTGCAGAAAGCTCTCGACCAGGGTGGTTTTGCCGTTGCCGCCGTGGCCTAACAGACAGATATTTCGGATGCTGTGGGGAGAATAGCTCATAATGTTCCACTCCTTAACGATTTTCGGTTGGCTCACCGACCAGGGCCGAGACGCCGTTAAAAAACATTATACAATAAGCGCGGCGGTTTGGCAACGGCTATTTGAGGATTTTGACGAATTATTTTCCTGCTCCTGTCAGCTCAGATCCCGGCGGATGCCGGAGATCACCGTCTCGAAGTCCCCGGCGGTCTGGATTTTGCAGGCCCGGTCCTTCCAGTAGGAGGCGTAGGGCACCCCCTTCAGATACCAGGCCAGGTGCTTGCGCATTTCCAGGCAGGCGATCTTCTCCCCCTTGTGGGCCATGGCCAGCTGGAACTGGCGGGCGGCGGTGTCCATCCGGACGGACAGGGGGGGCGGGGGCGGGATCTCCCGCCCCTCCAGGGCGGCGGCGCACTGCTCCAGCAGCCAGGGGTTGCCGAAGGCCCCCCGGCCCACCATGGCCATGTCCGCCCCGGTGACCTTCAGGATGCGCACCGCGTCCTTGGCCTCAAACACGTCCCCGTTGGCGATGACCGGGATGGACACCGCCTCCTTCACCGCCCGGATGTAATCCCAGTTGGCGGTGCCCGAGTACATCTGGGTTTTGGTCCGCCCGTGGACCGCCACGGCGGACACCCCCGCGTCCTCCATGCGCCGGGCGAACTCCACGCAGTTGATGGAGCCCTTGTCCCAGCCCAGCCGGAACTTCACGGTGACGGGCCGCCCCTGGGCCCCCCGCACCACGGCGGCGGCGGCCCGGGCCGCCTTCTCCGGGTCCCGCATGAGGGCGGAGCCGTCCCCGGAGTTGGCCACCTTGGGCACCGGACAGCCCATGTTGATGTCGATGACGTCCGCCCCCGACCGCTCCAGGGCCAGCGCGGCCCCCTTCTCCAGAAACGGCTCGTCACAGCCGAAGATCTGGACGGCGGCGGGGTGCTCCCCCTCCCCCAGCTTCAGCAGGGCGGGGGTCTTTTTGTCCCCGTAGCACAGGGCCTTCGCGCTCACCATCTCGGACACGGTGTAGCACCCGGACAGCTCCCGGCACACCTGCCGGAAGGCCAGATCGGTGACGCCCGCCATGGGGCCCAGGGCCAGGCGGGTATTCAGTTCTACGCTGCCAATTTTCATGGGATATTCTCCTGATTCGCAAATTCGCCCCTTATCATACCAAATTACGCCCCAAAAGGCAAGACAGCTTCCGACTGCCTTTTTCTCCCCGCCGTCCTATAATGGCATAGTTACCATAATATGGTACTTCTACTCACGATATTCCACGGAGGGATGCGGCATGACGGCAAACGAGGGGACGCGGCGGGAAAAGCGGGGGCGGGGGCTGTCCGTCCCCATGGCTATGCGGCTGTCGGACTGGGCGGTGCGGTTCCTGCTCTCGGCGGTGCTGGCGGGGGCGGAGCTGATGGGGGGCCACGCCCCCTTCGCCCTGGCACTGGTGGGGGTGTGCCGCCCGGGGGCGGAGGGCTTCGCCGCCCTGCTGGGGGCGGCGTTGGGCTACCTGTCCTTCCGGGGGCTGATCGCGGGGCTGCGGTACATCGCCGCCGCCATGATGGTGTACGCCGTGACCCTGGCCCTGGGGGAGTTTGAGCTGTACCGCCGGCCCTGGTTCATGCCGGGGGTGGCCGCGGTGATCAACGGGGTGGTGGGCTTCGTCTACCAGTCCGCCGCCGGGTGGGGCCGGGGGGACTGGGTGGGCTTCGCCACCGAGGTGGTGCTCACCGCCGGGTCGGTGTACCTGTTCCGGGAGGGCTTCGACGCCTGGGAGAAACGCCGCCCCGGCGGGGCCTTCTCCCTCACCCAGGGGGCGGGGCTGCTGGCCCTGGCCTCCGCGCTGATGATGGCCCTGGCCCGGGTGACGGTGGCGGGGGACTATTCCCTGGGCCGCGCGCTGTGCGTCGCCGTGGTGGCGGTGTGCGCCTGGAAGGGGGGCGTGGGCTTTGGGGCGGCGGCGGGGGTGGCGGCGGGTCTTGCCATGGGCTTCACCGCCGGACTGCCCGCCTGGTATACCTTAATGTACGCCCTCCCCGGCCTGTTCACCGGGATATTCGCCAAGCAGGGGCGGCTGATGTGCGCCGCGGCCTACGGCCTGTGCGGGGCGGCGGCCATCCTCTGGACGTGGGAGGGGGGCCCCGGCCCGGCCTTCGGCTGGGAGACGGCGGCGGGGCTGGCGGTGTTCATCGTCCTGCCGGACAGGCTGCTCCGCCGCCTGTCCGGGCTGGCCCGGCAGGAGGAGCCGGAGGGGGAGGACGCCCGGGCCAGGGAGCTGGCGGCCAAACGCCTGCGGCAGACCGCCGAGGCGTTCCGGGCGGTGTCCGGGGGACTGCGGCTGGCCTTCCAGCCCGTCCCCCCCAACGACGGGGACGCGGCCCGCATATTCGACCGCGCGGCGGACAAGGTGTGCGCCAAGTGCAAACAGAAGGAGCGGTGCTGGCAGCGGGAGTACCAGGCCACCAAGTCCGCCCTGGCGGACGCCCTGCCCCCCATGCTGGACCGGGGGGCGGGGGCCATGGAGGACTTCCCGCCCCACTTCTCCAGCCGGTGCCTGCGGTTCGACACCTTTTTGATGGCGGCCAACGGGGAGCTGTCCGCCCTGCTCAGCAGGAGGCGGTTCGACAGCCGGGTGCGGGAGAGCCGTGCGGCGGTGTGCGCCCAGTACGGCCACATGGCGGCGGTGCTGGACCGGACGGCGGCGGAGCTGGCCCAGGAGCCCGCCCTGGACGTGCGCCGGCAGCGGCTCGTCAAGCAGCGCATGGCGGCCCTGGGGCTGGAGGGGCGGTGCACCGTCTACTCCGACCCCTTCGGGCACCTCCAGATCGAGGTGGACGGCCCCGGGGCGGAGCAGCTGTGCCGGGAGGGGGAGATCGGGCGGCTGTCCGCCCTGGTGGGCTGCCCCCTCCGGGAGGTGGAGTGCGGCCGGGGCCACGCCCGCCTGGGCCAGCGGGAGCCGCTGATGGCGGTGGCGGGGGTGGCCTCCTCCAACCGGGAGGGGCAGTCCGTCAGCGGGGACGCGGGGGTGTGGTTCAAGGACGGGTCGGGGAAGCTGAACTTCCTGCTGTGCGACGGCATGGGCAGCGGCCCCGCCGCCCGGGAGGACAGCGACACCGCCCTGCGCCTGCTGGAAAAATTCCTCCGGGCGGGGCTGGAGCCGGAGGAGGCCCTGGAGACGGTGGGGGAGGCCCTGGCCCTCCGGGGAGAGGAGGAGGGGGGCTTCACCACCGTGGACCTGCTCCAGATCGACCTGTTCAGCGGCAGGGCGGCGGTGTACAAGCTGGGGGCGGCCCCCACCTACCTGCGCCGGGGGGGCGCGGTGGAGCGGCTGGCGGGGGAGTCCCTGCCCGCCGGGGTGCCCGCCGGGCCGGGGAGCGCGCCGGACGCCTTCCAGCTGGCCCTGGACGCGGGGGACTGCGTGCTGCTGGTGAGCGACGGGGTGACCACCGGGCGGGACGACCGCTGGGTGCGGCAGCTGCTGGACGGCTTCGACGGCCTGTCCCCCCAGGAGCTGGCGGGCCGGGTGCTGAAGGAGAGCGCGGGGCGGACGGGGGGCGGCGACGACCGCACCGTCATCGCCATCAAGCTGGACGTGCGCGGGCGGCCCGCCCCGGCCCAGGCGTAGCCGGGGAAGCACTGATTCCATGCGCCCGCGGCGTTTCGCGGATCTTTCCCGCCACAACTTCGTTGGGATTTCTTGAAATAAATACAATTATTCCTGCGAAATCCCGCCTCATTGTGGCGGAAAATCTCTCGCGAATCGCTCTTGCCGATTGAATCAGTCCTTCCCTGGAGGAAGCAGTCCTTCCTTGACTTTGGGGGGAGGGCAGGGTAAAATGGGGGAAAAGGAGGCGATCCCCCATGGTTTGCTGCGTGACTTCCCTGGGCCTGTACGGGGTGGAGGGCTACCCCGTCACCGCCGAGTGCGCCCTGTCCGGCGGCCTGCCCGCCTTCGACGTGGTGGGCCTGCCCGACGCCGCCGTGAAGGAGGCCCGGGAGCGGGTGCGCTCCGCCGTGAAGTCCAGCGGGTTTGACTTCCCCGTGTCCCGGATCACCGTCAACCTGGCCCCCGCCGGACGCCGGAAGGCGGGGACGGTGTACGATCTGCCCATTTTGGTGGGCATCCTGGCGGCGGGGGGACAGCTTTCCCTGGCCCGGGAGCGGGACTCCGCCTTTGTGGGGGAGCTGTCCCTGGACGGGCGGCTGAGGCCCGTGTCCGGCATACTGCCCATGGCGTTGGCGGCGCGGCGGGCGGGGGTGGGGCGGCTGTTCGTCCCCGCCGACAACGCCCCGGAGGCCACGCTGGCCGACGGGCTGGCGGTGTTCCCGGTGCGGACGGTGGCGGAGCTGGCGGCCCACCTGTCCGGGGAGCGGCCCATCCAGCCCGCCCCGGCGTGGCAGGACGGACAGGCCCCCGTCCACGGCCCGGACTTCGCCGAGGTGAAGGGCCAGGAGCACACCAAGCGCGCGCTGGAGATCGCCGCCGCCGGGGGGCATCACGTGCTCATGTCCGGCTCCCCCGGCTCGGGCAAGTCCATGATGGCCAAACGCCTGCCGGGGATACTCCCCGATCTGACCCGGGCGGAGGCCCTGGCCTGCACCGAGATCTACTCCGTGGTGGGGCTGACCTCCCGGGAGCACCCCATGGTGCGCCGCCGCCCCTTCCGCGCCCCCCACCACACCATCTCCGCCGCCGGAATGACCGGGGGCGGCTCCACCCCCCGGCCGGGGGAGATCTCCCTGGCCCACAACGGGGTTTTGTTCCTGGACGAGCTGCCCGAGTTCCACTCCGACGTGCTGGAGGTGCTGCGCCAGCCCCTGGAGGACGGGCAGACCCAGATCTCCCGGGTGTCCGGCTCGGTGACCTACCCCAGCCGCTTCATGCTGGTGTGCGCCATGAACCCCTGCAAGTGCGGGTGGTACGGCCACCCCTCCGGGCGGTGCGCCTGCACGGAGCAGGCGGTGCGGCGGTACTTATCCCGCCTGTCGGGGCCTATGCTGGACCGGATCGACATCTGCGTGGACGTGCCCGCCCTGGACTATGAGGAGCTGTCCGGGGCGTCCCCCCCGGCGGAGCCGTCGGAGGCCATCCGGGCGCGGGTGAACGCCGCCCGCCGGGTGCAGACGGAGCGGTACGGCCCGGACGGCCCCGCCTGCAACGCCCAGATGGGGCCGAAGGAGCTGCGGGCCTACTGCAAGCTGGACGAGCCCTGCCAGAAGCTCATCCGGGGGGCCTATGACCGGCTGGGGCTGACGGCCCGGGGGTACGACCGGATTCTGCGGGTGGCCCGGACCATCGCCGACCTGGATGGGGCGGAGGAGATCCAGGTGCAGCATCTGGCCGAAGCTCTGCAATACAGGCCGCCGGAGCACCTGCGGGCCTGAAAACGCGGGGGAATTTCAAATTGAAGCCGCGCCCCTTCTGGGGTATAATGAATTCATCAGGCGCGCTGAAATTTGAAGTTCAGGAGGCATACCCATGTGTGAAACCTATTCGATTGAGGATCTGGCGACATTCACCGGGCTGACGGATCGCACCCTGCGCAGCTATTTGAAGGAGGGGCGGCTCACCGGGCGCAAGGAGGACGGCGCGTGGCGGTTCACCCCGGAGGATCTGGAGAAGCTGTTCCAGGACGAAGGGGCCCGGCAGGCCGTCCGGGCCAACCGGAACGCCATCGTGTACGACTTCATGCTGAATGGCGGTGGGGAGGACGCCTGCTGCGCCGTTCGGGACATCCCCGTGGAACGGGATGGGGAGGAGGCCCTGCGCGTCCGGCTGCTGGAGCGGGTGAACCGGGAGGGGGGCGCGGTGCGCTTTGCCTATGGCTACGGGGAGGATCGCCGGGGCCAGGGCAGTGCCCGGGTGATTTTGGCGGGGCCCACCGCCGCAGTGCAGAAGATTTTGACGGAGGAATAAGCGATGCCGCCCCCGGAGACGATCCGGGGGCGGCGTTCTATTTCACCAGCTCCTCCAGGGAGCGCGCGTAGCGGCGGCACACCGCCCTCAGCTCCTCCTGCCGGTGGGCGTAGTAGCTGTCGTACACCCCCACCGTGTCCAGCCCCGCTTTGGCGGCGGTGGCGCAGTTGTCCGGGCTGTCGTCAAACAGGGTGCAGTCCGCCAGATCCGCCCCCAGGCGGCGGCCCAGCTCCACGAAGCAGGCCGGGTCCCGCTTCTCCAGGCCGATCTCCTCGGCGTAGACCACGGCGGTAAAATAGTCCGCCAGCCCGAACCGCTCCAGCGCGGCCCGGCACAGGGCGGGGCGGCAGGCGGTGAACAGAGCCATGGGGATGCCCTCCTCCCGGCACTGGCGGAGAAAGTCCGCCGCCCCCGGCTTCAGGGAGGCCAGATCCCGGTAGTGGTGGAGGGCCAAAGCGTCCCACTCCGCCATGATGTCCTCCGGGGCGTCGGGCAGGTGGTAATAGTCCCGGGTGAATTGGGCCGCGATGGGGTAGATGGAGCGGGACACCACGTCCGTGTATTCCGGGGTGGGCGACAGCCCCCGGCAGGCCAGGAACTCCTGATCCACCTCCAGCCAGAGGTTGTTGGTGTCGGTGATGGTGCCGTCCAGATCAAATAAGTACACGGGATCAACTCCTTTGCTCCCAGCATACCAGATTTCAACAGGGGCCGCAAGGCATTTTTCGCCCCGCCGTTGACTTGTCCCGCCATAGAGAGAATCCATCAATATAGCTTTCCCACATTGACTTGTCCCCCCGAACCGGATAAAATAGGGGGGAACTGCTTGGAAGGGGGCGGCGGTATGCGGAAGCTGGCGTGGTTCGCGGGGGGCTTTGGGGCCGCCTGCCTCTGGGCGTGCTATTTTCCGCCGGGGACCCGTCCGATGCTGATTGCCTTCCTGGCGGCGGGGCTGGGGCTGGCGGGGTGGCTGTCCGTCCGGCCCCGGGCGGGGGAGCACCCCGTCCTCCTGCGCCGGGGGCGGGACAAGGGGCGGTATAAGCTGTACCAGCTCTCCCGGCGGGTGCTGGCCCTGGGGCTGGGGGCGGCGTCCGCCCTGCTGTGGGCGTCCGCCTATTCCGCCCTGCTCCGCGCCCCGGCGGAGGGGCTGGCGGGGGAGGAGGTTTTCCTATCCGGGGAGGCGGCCTCCTATCCCGTGGAGACCTCCATCGGCGGGTACTCCGTCACCCTGCGGCTGGGGGAGGGCCTGCTGGCCCCGGACGCGCTGGCCTTCGGGCCGGAGGACTGGGGCGGGCTGAAGCCCGGGGACAGGGTGGCGTTTACGGGCCGGGTCCAGCCCGCCGCCCGGGCCTTTGGGGACGAGACCACCTACTACACCGCCAAGGGGGTGTACCTCATCGCCTACTGCCGGGGAGAGGGGACGGTGACGCCCGCCCCTTCCGTGCCGCCCCGGTACTGGCCCGCCCTGTGCGCCCAGGCCCTGAAAAACGGAATTTACACCGCCTTTGACCAGACCGCCGCCCCCATTGCCGCCGCCGTGACGTTAGGGGACAAGTCCGGGCTGGACGAAACGCTGTACTCCGCCTTTAACCGGGCGGGGCTGATGCACGCGGCAGTGGTGTCCGGCCTGCACGTGTCGTTTTTGATGGGGCTGGCCCTGGGCCTGCTGGGCCGGAGCCGGAGGGTGGCCCTGGGGCTGCTCCCCCTGCTGGCGTTCTACGCTTTGATGGCCGGGGGCACGGCCTCCGCCCTCCGGGCGGTGATCATGCACAGCGCGCTGCTGTTCGCACCCCTGGCCCGCCGGGAGGGGGACGGGCCGACGGCCCTGGCCTTCGCCCTGCTCCTGCTGCTGATCCAGAACCCCTTTGCCGCCGCCAGCGTGGGCCTGCAACTGTCCTTCGCGTCGGTGGCGGGGATTCTGCTGGCCTCCGAGCCGCTGTTCCGTTGGCTGTACCGCCCTCTCAAGGCCCGGAAGCCGGGGAAGGATCGGCCCGTCAGGGGAAGGCTGTGGGCGGCGGGGCGGTATGCCCTCACCAGCGCGTCCGTCTCCCTGGGGGCCATGCTGTTCACCGCGCCCCTCATCGCCCTGTACTTCGGGCAGATCCCGCTGCTGTCGCCCCTGTCGGGCATTCTGGCCCTGTGGGCGTTGAGCCTGCTGGTGCCCTGCGCCCTGGTGCTGGGGACGGCGGCGGTGTTCCTGCCGGGGCCCGCCGCCTTGCTGGGGGCCCCGGCGGGGCTTTTGGCCCGCTATGCCCGGTGGATCGCCCTGGCCTTGGGCAGGTTCCCCTTCGCGTCGCTGAGCACGGACAGCGTGTACTGCCTGATCTGGCTGGGCGCGGCGTACCTGGCCCTGGCGGCGGCTTTTCTGGGAAGGGAGCGGCCCCGGCGTCCCCTGCTGGGGGTGGGGATGGCGGCTGTCCTGCTGTGCGCCGCCATCGGGCTGGGGCGGCTGGAGGCGGACGGGGCGGATCTCACCGCCGCCGCCCTGGACGTGGGGCAGGGCTCGGCCACGGTCTTGCAGTCCGGGGGCCGGACGGCCCTGGTGGACTGCGGCGGCAGCGGGAGCCGGAGCGCGGGGGACATTGCCGCCGACCACTTTGCCGCCCAGGGGCGCGTCCGGCTGGACCTGCTGGTGCTCACCCATTTTGACAGCGACCACTGCAACGGGGTGGAGCAGCTCTTTTACCGCATGAGGGTGGACCGGGTGGCTGTCCCGGCGGGGGACGCCGACCCGGAGGCCGCCGCCCGGCTGATGGAGCTGGCGGAGGCGGAGGGTGCCCAGGTGGTTTTGGTGGAGGGGACGGAACGCCTGCCCCTGGGGGAGGCGGAGCTCACCCTGTTCCCGCCCCTGGGCGGGGGCACGTCCAACGAGTCGGGGCTGTTTGTCCTGTGTACCGCGGGGGAGTTCGACGTGCTGATCACCGGGGACGCGGACGCCTTTGTGGAGAAGATGCTGGTGAAGTACCAGCCCATACCGGACATTGAGGTGCTGGCGGCGGGGCACCACGGCTCCAAGCACTCCAGCTGCGGGGAGTTTTTACAGGCCGTGGCTCCCGAGATCGCCCTGATCTCGGCGGGGGCCAACAACTCCTACGGACACCCGGCCCAGGAGACGCTGGAGCGGCTGGAGGAGCTGGGCGCGGAGATTCACCGCACCGACCGGGAGGGCACCGTCACCGTCCGGGTGAAGGACGGACGGGTGGGAATCCATTAAACGAGGAAATGGGGGAGGGCTATGCCGCCCAAGAAGAAAACGGTGGACAACACCGCCATGCGGGAGCTGAAGCAGGCCATCAAGGAGGGCGCGCCCAAGCGTCTGTACGTCTTTCACGGGGAGGAGGCCTTCCTCCGGGACGACTGCCTGGCCCGGCTGAAGGGGGCCATCCTGCCCCCGGGGCTGGAGGAGTTCAACCTCCACGCCGCCCAGGGGAAGGACTGCTCGGTGGACTGGATCGAGCAGGCGGTGGACTGCCTGCCCATGATGAGCGGGCGGACGCTGATCCTGGCGGCGGACTTCGACCTGTTCGGGCTGGGGGACAAGGCCAAGGAGCGGCTGGCGGAGATTTTGTCCGCCCTGCCGGACTACTGCTGCCTGGTGTTTGTGTACGACCTGCTGGCCTACAAGCCCCCCGCCAGGGACAAGCTGGCCGCCCTGCTGAAGAAGGAGGGAGCGGCGGTGAACTTCCAGCGGCAGGAGCAGAAGACCCTGGCGGCGTGGATCTGCCGCCAGTTCGGGAAGGCGGGGAAGCAGCTGGACAGCGCGGACGCGGAGTACCTGATCTTCCTGGTGGGGGATCTGATGCACGACCTGTCCGCCGAGATCGGCAAGATCGCCGCCTATGCCCGGGGCCAGCGGGTGACCCGGGGGGACATGGACGCGGTGGCGGTGCCCAAGGTGGAGGCGGTGGTGTACCAGATGACGGACGCCATGGCCCGGAAGGACTTCGACAAGGCGGCGTCGGTGCTGGCGGACCTGCTCCACAGCCGGGAGGCCCCGGTGATGATCCTGTCGGTGATGGGGAAGTATTTCCGGCAGCTGTACACGGCGCGGCTGTTCCTGTCCGCCGGAAGGGGCCGGGAGGAGTTTATGGAGCTGTGGGGCATGAAAAGCGGCTATCAGGCGGACAAGCTGCTGGGGGCGGCCCGGGGGTTCTCCCTGCCCTGGTGCCGGTACGCCGTGGGGCGGTGCGCTGAGACGGACATCCTGCTGAAGAACTCCTACGGGCAGGAGGGGGCGGTGCTCACCGGGCTGCTGATGGAGCTGGCGTCGGGCCGGAGGGCGGCGGTATGACGGCCCCCCTGCCCATACGGGAGGCCATTGTGGTGGAGGGGCGGTACGACAAGGCGGCCCTGGCGGGGGTGGTGGACACCCTGATCCTGGACACCGCCGGGTTCGGGGTGTTCCGGGACGGGGAGAAGCTGGCCCTGCTCCGGCGGCTGGCGGAGAAGCGGGGGCTGATTGTGCTCACCGACCCGGACGGGGCGGGGTTTGTGATCCGGAACTACCTGAAGGGGGCCATCCCCAAAGGGCAGGTGAAGCACGCCTACGTGCCCGATGTATACGGCAAGGAGCGGCGCAAGCGGGCCCCCGGCAAGGAGGGCAAGCTGGGGGTGGAGGGGATGTCCCCGGACGTGCTGCGGCGGGCGGTTTTGAACGCCGGGGCCACGGTGCTGGACGGGGACGCCCCGGAACGGGCGGCGGGGAACCTCACCCCGGCGGACCTGTTTGCCCTGGGCCTGTCCGGGACGGCGGACGCGGCAGAGCGGCGGGGGGAGCTGCTGAAGCGGCTGGGCCTGCCGGAGCGGATGAGCGCGAAGGCCCTGCTGGCGGCGTTGAACGCGCTGTATACGCCGGGGGAGCTGGAGGAATTGTTCGGAAAATAAGAACCTGTATTCATAGCCGAAGATGCCGTCGGGGCGAGGGATTTTTCCGCCAGACAAGGCGCGTTTTCGCGGGAATGCTTGGTGCATTTCAAGAAAACGCAACGCGGTATGGCGGAAAAAGACCCGCCCAGACGGCGTTTGAGGTTGTGAATACAGGCTCTAAGAGAGCAGGAGCCAAAACGCTGCGTTTTGGCTCCTGCTCTTATTCCAGGTTGTTGAGACCTTCAAACAGCTCGTTGAAGGACTTCATCCCGGCGCACCGTCCGAAGGACAGCTCCTTATCCTCCCCGAATTCCAGAAGGAAGCACTTGGTCAGCTCCTCCACCGTGACCTCCAGCGATTCGAAAAACTGCCGGTAGGCAAAGCTCCGGGCGGGGGTGCCCTCCTGGAACTGGCTGACGATCAGGGATTCCGTCACCTGATCCAGGGGGTACAGCTTCAGGTGCATCAGCTCGTGGACGATGTCCTCCTCCAGATTTTCCTGCCTGGGGTTGGCGGCGTTGAGCAGCAAAACCGCCTTGCGGTCGGTGCAGTCGATTTTGAAGTCCCCGGTCTTGGGCCAGTGGGGGTCGTCCACCCACTCCAGCCGCACGTCCCAGCCGGGGGTGAGGCGCAGCTTGCCGCACCAGTACCGGAACCGCTCCTGGAGGTGCTCACGGCTGGGGGCGGTCATGCCTCGATCTCCATGACCTTGTCCACCCGGCGTTGGTGGCGGCCGCCCTCAAACTCCGTGGACAGGAACACGTCCAGAATCCGCTCCGCCAGGTTGCCGCCCGTCACCCCGGCCCCCATGGCCAGCACGTTGGCGTCGTTGTGGCGGCGGGTCATTTCGGCGGACAGCGGCTCGTGGCACAGGGCGCACCGCACCCCCCGCACCTTGTTGGCGGCGATGCTCATGCCGATTCCGGTGGTGCACAGTACCACGCCCCGGTCGCACGTCCCGTCCGCCACCAGTCTGGCGGCGGCAACGCCGAAATCGGGGTAGTCGCAGCTGTCCGTGCTGTGGGTGCCGCAGTCGGTGACCTGGTGGCCCTGGCTGGTGAGGTGGGCCTTGAGGCGTTCCTTCAGATCAAAGGCCCCGTGGTCGCAGGCGATGGAGAGTTTCATGGTGTCAAGTCCTTTCCGTTTACAGTTTGTGGAGGACGGGCTTTCGGCCCGCGAAGGTGGTGACGCAGTCAAAGCCCGCCGCCTGGAGCATTTGGAGGGCTTCCGGGATGCCCCTGCCCACGTCCTGGGGGCGGTGGGCGTCGGCCCCCACGGTGACGAGCTGGCCGCCGCACTCCTTGAACCAGCGCAGCAGGGGGGGCCAGCAGTCCAGATCGCGGCCCCGGCAGACGTTGACCTCCAGGGCGTGGTCGGTTTTGGCCACCTCGGTGAAGATCTGGCGCACCTGCTCCTCGTAGTCCGCCAAGGTGAGGGCGACGCCGTCCCGGTGGATGTAGCGGAGGGGGTAGACGATGTGGGCCAGGCTGTCGTAGCAGTCGGGGCACTGGGTCACCAGCGTCCAGGTGTGGGTTAGGGTGGACTCCACCGCTTTTCGGGCCAGGGCGGGGGTTTTGCCGTAGTCGGAGAAGTAGAGATCCCGGCAGCCCTCTTCGCCGATCCAGTTGTGGAGGGAGCCCAGGACGAAGTCCAGCTCCTCCCCGCCCTGGGCGAGGATGGCCCGGGCGGCGGCGGGGTCGGCGGGGGCGGAGCCCAGCTCGATGCCGAGGCGGAGGGTGAGCTTGTCCCCAAGGGCGGATCGGACGGCGTGGAACTGGGCCCGGGCGGCGGGCCAGTCGAAGGAGGCGCAGGGGTTCCCGTCCAGATCCAGCAGGTCGCAGTGGTCGGTGACGCAGAACTCGCTGAGGCCGGCGGAAAGGGCGGCCTGGGCGGTGTCAAGGAGTTCGGCTTTACTGTCGGGAGAAATTTTGGAGTGGCTGTGCAGATCGCAGAGATACATCGAAATCACCTCAAAAAGTGTTCTCAAAGCCGGATCACAGTCCGGCAGGGCGGGGGACCCGCGCCTACAGGGGCCAGCTGGGGAACCAGCGGAGGAAATAGGTAGCGTACCAGTTGGGCACTGAAATCCCGATCAGCTCCGGGTAGAATATGGCGTACAGCAGCCCCGTGCAGCCCGTGAAGCCGTACACCGCCAGCCGTGCCCCCTCCCGCTTCCGGTTCAGCATATCGTCCATGAGGTAGGCGATGGCGAAGCACAGGAACAGCACCGTGGGGAAGTAGTGGTAGGCGAACAGCACCCGGCCGATGGCCGTCCAGGGCACAAACTGGGACAGGGTGGCGAGGACGATGAACAGGGCCTTGCCGCATTTGCGGCGCACCATCTGAACCGCCACGGCGAAGAAGGCCAGCAGCCCCGCCCAGGACACCAGGGGGTTGTTGAAGGAGGCGAATATGCCCCGCATACCCGGCGTGCTGAAGTCCTGGTAGTAGAGGATGGGGCGGGCGTCGATGATCCACTGGTACCAGTTGGACTGGTAGGGGTGGGGCGTGTGGACGCTCTGGTGGTAGGTGAGCATGAAATACTGGTTGCGGAGCATGAGGTCCACCGGGTTGCCGCTCTGGTCCGGGATGGCCTGGAAGAAGGCCCCGATCCGGTCGGCAACGCCGGGGGTTTTGCCCTCCCGGGCCAGGTTTTCCGTGACCCGGGCCATCTGCTCCGGGTACTGCTCCAGCCGCTCCGGCAGGCACTCCCAGAACCAGCCTGCCGACTGGCCCGCCAGCTCCAGGAAGCTGCCGCCGTTCCCCTTGGCGGCGGCGTAGGGGAAGTAGGAGGCGGTGTAGATCATCAGCGGGATCACCACGAAGAACACCACCGACAGCCCCACGGTGCCCCAGGCGTGGGCGGTGAAGGAGGGGACGCGGGGGGGCGTCCAGGCGGGCTGCTCCTCCCGGAACATGGCCTCCGTCACCTCCCGGCGCACCTCCGGGGGGACGGGCTGGGTCTGGGCCGCCAGCTCCGCCTCGTGCCAGTCCCCGGCCTTGAAGATCATCCCCAGCAGCCACAGCAGGGCCAGCCCCGCCCCGGCGTATACCACCGTCCACTTGGAGGCGCAGCCGGCGCCCCAGAACAGGCCGCTCAAAAACAGGGGCAGGACGTAGTGCCGCAGCTTTTTCCCCGCCGGGACGGCCAGCCAGCGGTACATGAAGTAGTAGGACACCAGGATGAAGAACACGCCGTAGGTGTCGATGGTGGCGATGCGGGTCTGGACCAGGTGCATGAAGTCGAAGGTGAACAGGGCCGCGCCGCACAGGGCCACCGGGGTTTTGCCGAACAGGTTTTTCAGGAACACGTAGAGAATGGGCACCATCAGCACGCCGAACAGGGTGCCCATGAACCGCCAGCCGAAGGGCACCATGCCGAACATGGCGATGCCGATGGAGATGATGAGCTTGCCCAGGGGCGGGTGGGACACCTCGTAGGGATAGACGTTGTTCAGGTGCTCGTAGGCGGTGCGGGGGTGGTAGATCTCGTCGAAATAGGTGGAGTTCATGTAGGTGTATTGGTCCGACCACAGCTCGTACTCGTCAAACAGGGCGGCGGCACCGTCGTCCACATGATCCGGCTGGGGGAGGGCCTGCCCGCCGCTCCACAGGGCCAGCTCGGACAGCCACAGGCCCTCGTCCCGGGGCGCGCTGGACGCGGTGATGCGGAAGCGGGCGGCGGTGATGGGGCCCAGAGGCTCCGCGTCCAGATTGTCGTTATCCTTGGTGATCTCCAGGCCGTTCTGATCCACGTTGCGGTCCAGCTCCAGGATGTGCCACTTGAATAGGGAGTTGTAATACTGCTCCGGGCGCAGGCTGTGCCATTGGCCGTCCTCCTCCTCCCACTCCAGGGTGTAGTACCCGGTGCCCAGGGAGGTGTAGAGGGAGACGGTGTCCACGGTGACGGGCTGGTTGTAGGAGAACTCATAGCTGTCCCCCTGCTGGAACTTCACCATGGACTGGGGGGCGTTGAAGTCCCCCAGCTGGAAGAAGGCGGTGAGGGCGTATACCGCCGTCAGCAGCAGCAGGGGCAGCGCGTCCCCGCGCTCCATGGGGTGGTGTTTCAGGGTGAGGGTCAGGCGGCGGGGGGCGGACTTCTCCTCCGCCAGGGCGATCCACTCCAGGCTGCGGGGCCGGGGGCGCAGGCACCACCAGTAATAGGCGAAAAAGGCCGCGACAATCAGCAGGCCGAACAGCGGCCACACAAAGGCGGGGGACAGATTGGAGAAAAACCAGGACACGCCTTCGCGCACCCGCGCCCAGGTGAGAGGCTCCGGGCCGGGGGAGGGCGAGGCGGTTAAGGACAGCAGCTTGATCATGGGGAACCTCCATTGGCGGGGGTGCGCACCCCCGTACTTCGCATACATTTCTATATCATACTACGATTACGGGAGAAAAGGAAGCCCCTTTTTCAAGCCCTTGCACAGAGGGGGGCAACGGCGGGCGGCAAGCAATCCCGGGGGTGGTGTGCGAGTTCCGGGGGGCTTTTTAGCGGGGGGAACCATTCACATTTAATTTACAACTGGCCTATTGACAATTTGAGGGGGTGGTGGTAGAGTATCCTTAGCACTCGGGGAGCATGAGTGCTAAAGCCTTGGAAGGGGGGGTGCCTGTGGAGCTGACCGAGCGAAAGAAGAAAATTCTGCGCTCCGTGGTGGAAAGCTACATCCAGACCGCGGAGCCGGTGGGTTCCAAGGCCCTGGCGGAGCTGGCGGGGCTGAAGGTGTCCTCCGCCACCATCCGCAACGATCTGGCGGATCTCACGGAGGAGGGCTATCTGGAGCAGCCCCACACCTCCGCCGGACGGATTCCCTCCCCGAAAGGCTACCGGCTGTACGTCAACGAGCTGATGGAGGAGCAGCGGCTCAGCCTGGAGGAGACCAAGCAGATCAACGAGGCCCTGCACCTCAAAATGCAGGAGCTGGACAAGGTGATCGGGCAGGCGGGGCGCATGGTGTCCCAGCTCACCAACTACCCGGCCTTCGCCTTGGCGGAGGGGGTGCGGCGGCTGACCATCCGCCGGTTCGACCTGATTTTGGTGGACTCCGCCTCCTTCATCGCCGTGGTGATGACGGACTCCAGCGTGGTGAAGAACAAGCTGTTCCGGCTCCCCGCCGACCTGTCCGAGCCCCAGCTCCAGTTGCTGACCACCCTGCTGAACACCGCCTTCGTGGGCAAGACCCTGGATCAGCTCACCCCGGAGCTGATGCGGGTGGCGGAGCACGCGGCGGGCAGCTCCTACGGGCTGATCTCGCTGGTGGTGTCCTTCGCCATGGAGGTGCTGGACGCCCTGGAGAACAGCCCCGTCTACACCGCCGGGGCCAGCCACCTGCTGGACCACCCCGAGTACCAGGACGTGGGCAAGGCCCAGAAGCTGATGAGCTACCTGACGGAGGATAAGTCCCTGGCCCAGGCGTTGGCCCTGCCCGCCCTGGAGGGGGACGACACCAAGATCCTCATTGGCCCGGAAAACGTGGCCGACGAGCTGAAGGACACCAGCGTGGTGCTGGCAAGCTATGACATCGGGGACGGGATGAAGGGGGTTATCGGCGTGGTAGGCCCCACCCGCATGGACTACGCCAAGGTGGCGGCAAAGCTGTCCTATGTGGCGGACGGCCTGTCCAAGCTGTTTGGACAGCCGGAGCTGCCCCCGGGCACGCCGGAAAAGGAGGAATAAAAGCCCATGGCTAAGAACAAGAAAACGGAAGCCCCCGTCCCGGAGGACGTGGAGGCCGAGACCGCCCAGGCTCCGGAGGAGGTCCCGGAGGGGGCGGACACCCCCGGCCCGGAGGAGGCCCCGGAGCAGGAGGCCCCCAAGGCCCCGGAGCAGCCCCGGAAGGACCAGGGCCAGCTGCTGGCGGAGGCGGCGGACAAGTACCTCCGGCTGGCGGCGGAGTACGACAACTACCGCAAGCGCACCGCCAAGGAGAAGGAGGCCGCCTGGGGCGAGGCCAAGGCCCAGACGGTGGCGGCGTTCCTCCCGGTGTTCGACAACCTGGAGCGGGCCATGAAGCAGGAGACCGCCGACGAGGCCTACAAGAAGGGCGTGGAAATGACCATGAAGGGGCTCCAGGACGCGCTGGCGGGGCTGGGGGTGGAGATGATCCCGGCCCTGGGCGAGACCTTCGACCCCAACCGCCACAACGCCGTCATGCACTGCGACGACCCGGAGGCCGGGGAGAACACCATTGTGGAGGTGTTCCAGCAGGGGTTTGCCTGCGGGGACAAGGTGATCCGGTTCTCCATGGTGAGGGTGGCGAACTGAGGGGGAAATTTCGGTTGTTCGTTTTTTGAGGAGGGAACAGAGCGTGATTTGTGAAAAGAAGCATCGGTATGCGAAGAAATATGAGTCGCTTCCCGACGCGCAGGACGATCGGAACGGAGGCCGGCACATTTGCGCGGGCTGCGCGTTTAAGGCCGGGAAACGGGATGGGAAAACCCGCAGGCACCCGAGGGAGAGCCTGGAGAGCCTGAACCTGCCGGAAAGCCAGGCGGGAACCGTCCGCCACAAGGACGCGTACGCGGCTTATCTGCGGGGATTCGCAAAGAGCAGGAAAAAACGCCTCGAATGATAAGCGGTTTTGTTATAAACTATATTTTCTTTCAAATTGTTAGGAGGACAATATCATGTCTAAGATTATCGGTATCGACCTGGGCACCACCAACAGCTGCGTGTCCGTCATGGAGGGCGGCGAGGCCGTCGTCATCCCCAACGCGGAGGGCAACCGCACCACCCCGTCCGTCGTCGCTTTCTCCAAGGACGGCGAGCGCATGGTGGGCCAGGTGGCCAAGCGTCAGGCCATCACCAACCCCGACCGCACCATCTCCTCCATCAAGCGGGAGATGGGCAGCGACTACCGGGTGCCCATCGACGGCAAGAGCTACACACCCCAGGAGATCTCCGCCATGATCCTCCAGAAGCTGAAGGCGGACGCGGAGGCCTACCTGGGCCAGACCGTCACCGAGGCGGTGATCACCGTCCCCGCCTACTTCACCGACGCCCAGCGGCAGGCCACGAAAGACGCGGGCAAGATCGCCGGCCTGGACGTGAAGCGCATCATCAACGAGCCCACCGCCGCCGCCCTGTCCTACGGCGTGGACAAGGAGTCCGACCAGAAGGTCATGGTGTACGACCTGGGCGGCGGCACCTTCGACGTGTCCGTGCTGGAGGTGGGCGACGGCGTGATCGAGGTGCTGGCCACCGCGGGCAACAACCGCCTGGGCGGCGACGACTTCGACAAGTGCGTCATGGACTGGATGGCCGCCGAGTTCAAGAAGGCGGAGGGCATCGACCTCACCGGGGACAAGGTGGCCATGCAGCGGCTGAAGGAGGCCGCGGAGAAGGCCAAGATCGAGCTGTCCGGCGTCACCAGCACCTCCATCAACCTGCCCTATATCACCGCCGACGCCTCCGGCCCCAAGCACCTGGACCTGACCCTGAGCCGGGCCAAGTTCGACCAGCTCACCGGGCACCTGGTGGAGGCCACCGCCGGGCCCGTCCGCCAGGCCATGAGCGACGCGGGGCTGAGCGGCAACGAGATCCAGAAGGTGCTCATGGTGGGCGGCTCCAGCCGGATTCCCGCCGTGCAGGATATGGTGAAGAAGCTCACCGGGAAAGAGGGCTTCAAGGGCATCAACCCCGACGAGTGTGTGGCCATGGGCGCGGCCCTCCAGGGCGGCGTGTTCACCGGGGACACCAAGGGCCTGCTGCTGCTGGACGTGACCCCCCTGTCCCTGGGCATCGAGACCATGGGCGGCGTCATGACCCGGCTCATCGACCGCAACACCACCATCCCCGCCAAGAAGTCCCAGACCTTCACCACCGCCGCCGACAACCAGACCAGCGTGGAGGTCCACGTACTCCAGGGCGAGCGGGAGATGGCCCAGTATAACAAGACCCTGGGCAAGTTCCACCTGGACGGCATCGCCCCCGCCCGCCGCGGCGTGCCCCAGATCGAGGTGACCTTCGACATCGACGCCAACGGCATCGTCAACGTGTCCGCCAAGGACCTGGGCACCGGGACGGAGCAGCACATCACCATCACCTCCTCCACCAATATGTCCAAGGAGGACGTGGACAAGGCCGTCCGGGAGGCGGAGCAGTTCGCCGCCGAGGACGCCAAGCGCAAGGAGGAGGTGGACACCCGGAACGAGGCCGACCAGATGGTGTACCAGACCGAGAAGGTGCTGGAGGAGATGGGCGGCAAGCTGGACGGGGGCGACAAGGGAGCCATCGACAGCGCGCTGAACCGGGTGAAGGACGCCCTGAAGGGCACCGACACCCAGGCCATCAAGGACGCCACCGAGGAGCTGAAGAAGGCCTTCTACGCCGCCAGCGAGAAGCTGTACGGCCAGGCGGGCCAGGCCGGACCCGGCCCCGACATGGGCGGCGCGGGCTTCGGCGGCGGGGCCGCCCCGGGCGGCGGCGATGTGGTGGACGCCGACTTCGAGGTCGTGGACGACGACAACCAGAAATAATTCTGCGCCAATCGTAGGGGCCGATGTCCACATCGGCTCAATTCGGGAAAGCGGGGCGATGAGGACACCGCCCCCTACGGGAAACAGCGGGGCCGCGTGCCCCGCCTTTCCCGCGTAACGAGGTGATTCCATATATGGCAGATCAGAAACGAGATTACTATGAGGTACTGGGCGTGGCGAAATCCGCGTCCGACGACGAGCTGAAAAAGGCCTACCGCAAGCTGGCCAAGCAGTACCACCCGGACGTGAACCCGGGCAACGCCGAGGCGGAGGCCAAGTTCAAGGAGATCAACGAGGCCTATGAGGTGCTGTCCGACAAGGACAAGCGGGCCAAGTACGACCAGTTTGGCCACGCCGGGGTGGATCCCAACTTCGGCGGGGGCGGCTTCGGCGGCTTCGACATGGGCGACATCGACCTGGGGGACATCTTCGGCTCCTTCTTCGGCGGGGGCTTCGGCGGCTCCCGGCGGGCCGACCCCAACGCCCCCCAGCGGGGCTCCTCCCTCCGGGCCAGCATCACCATCTCCTTCGCGGAGGCTATGGCGGGCTGCGCCAAGGAGCTGTCCCTCACCCGGCTGGAGAGCTGCGACACCTGCCGGGGCACCGGCTGCGCCCAGGGCACCACCGCCGAGGTGTGCCGCAAGTGCCGGGGCACGGGGAAGATCCGGGTGCAGCGGGGGATGGGCGGCTTCGCCTTCGCCACCGAGGCCCCCTGCCCCGACTGCCGGGGTGCCGGAAAGATCATCCACCAGCCCTGCCCCGACTGCCGGGGGGCGGGCCAGCTCCGCCGCCAGCGGAAGATCAAGGTGCGGGTGCCCGCGGGCATCGACCACGGCCAGACCATCTCCATGCGGGGCCAGGGCAACGGCGGCCTCAACGGCGGCCCCGCCGGGGACCTGCTGGTGGTGGTGGCGGTCACCCCGGACCCCCGGTTCGAGCGGGACGGCTCGGACCTGTACACCGTCCATACGGTGAGCTTCACCCAGGCAACGCTGGGGAGCGAGATCCAGATCGAGGGCATCGACGGGGCCATCAAGTACAGCCTTCCGGCGGGCACCCAGCCGGGGAGCCGGATCACCCTCCGGGGCAAGGGCGCGCCCAGCGTCAGCGGCCGGGGCCGGGGGGATCTGATTGTCACCATCCAGGTGCAGGTGCCCACCAACCTCACCGGGCAGCAGAAGGAGGCCCTGCTGGCCTACGCCGAGGCCATGGGGGAGGGGGACTCCCACGCCCCCACGCCGGTGAAGGACTTCTTCAAGAAAAAGAAAAAATAAAAGCAGGCCCCCGGCGGAAGCCGGGGGCCTGAGACTGTCGAAAAAGCCGCTTCTGTTCCGATGACGGGAAGGAAGATAGTGTGAAAGAAACCCAGGAGGGGTGTCTTTCACGTTCAATCAACGACTTTTTTGAACGTTCTTTGTTCAAAAAAGTCGCACTCAGCGGGGCGAAAAGACTTTTTCGACACGCTGAGGCCCCCGGCGGAAGCCGGGGGCCTGCTTTTATTTTTTACTTCTTGGGCTGGTTGGGCTCCACGGTGTCGAACACGGACTTCGCGCTGGCGCACAGTCCGGCCAGCCCCTGGAGCTCGCTGGGGATGATGATCTTGGTGGCCCGGCCGTCGGCGGCCTTCTGGAAGGCCTCCAACGCCTTGATCTTGATGACGCCCTCGCTGGGGGCGGCGATGTTGATGAGCTTGATGGCGTCGGCGGTGGCCTGCTGCACCTTCAGGATGGCCTCGGCCTCCGCCTCGGCCTCCAGGATCTTGGCCTGCTTGGAGCCTTCGGCCTGCAAAATCGCGGCCTGCTTGGCGGCGTCGGCCCGGAGGATGGCGGACTGCTTCTCGCCCTCGGCCACCAGGATCTGGGACTGCTTCTGGCCCTCGGCCTGGAGGATGGCCTCCCGGCGTTCCCGCTCGGCCCGCATCTGCTTCTCCATGGACTCCTGGATGTCCCGGGGGGGCATGATGTTCTTCAGCTCCACCCGGTTGACCTTGATGCCCCAGGGGTCGGTGGCCTCGTCCAGGATGGCGCGCATCTGGGTGTTGATGTGGTCCCGGCTGGTGAGGGACTGGTCCAGCTCCAGATCGCCGATGATGTTCCGGAGGGTGGTGGCGGTGAGGTTCTCGATGGCGGACAGGGGGTGCTCCACGCCGTAGGTATACAGCTTGGGGTCGGTGATCTGGAAGTAGATCACGGTGTCGATCTGCATGGTGACGTTATCCTTGGTGATCACGGGCTGGGGATCGAAGTCCACCACCTGCTCCTTGAGGGAGACGGTTTTGGCCACCCGCTCCAGGAAGGGGATCTTCAGGTGCAGGCCCACGCCCCACACGGCGTGGAACGCGCCCAGCCGCTCGATGACCACGGCCTTGGACTGCTGCACCACCTTGATGTTGGAGGCGAGGACGGCCAGGATCAGGATAACCAGGGCCAGGGGGATGGCGAAGGTGAGGATGCTCCCCAGGGTGGGGGCATTGCCGTACAGAGCCAGTGCTTTCATGTGTTTTTCCTCCTTAAATGCGTCTTATTTCCCGAACAAAAGATATCTCTTTTGAAAGAGGACGGCTGTGAACATAGTTCCGGTTACCAGGTCTCCGGCTTGGGGGCGGCCCCGGCGGGCACCCGCTCCACAAACACCTTGACCCCCTCGATGCGCAGCACCCGCACCATGGTGCCGTCTGGGATGGGCAGGCCGTCCTGGCTGCGGGCGGTCCAGGTGACGCCGTGGATGATCACCGCGCCCCTGCCCTGGATGTTGTCGATGGCCTCGGTGACCAGGGCCTCCTGGCCGATGGCCCGGTCGGCGTTGGTGCGCTCCACCCTGCTGTTCAGATGCTTTTTGGCCAGGGGCCGCACGGCGGCGAGGCACAGCAGGGTCACCGCCAGAAACAGGGTGATCTGGATCCACAGCGCCCCGCCCAGCAGGGCAGCGATGAGGGCGGCCAGCGCGCCGGCGGCAAACCAGATGGAGGTAAGCCCCACGGTGGCGGCCTCGCTGGCCGCAAAGATCAGCAGCAGCACCAGCCAGACCAGCTTCTGCATGGATTCCGCGTCAAACGGCATATTCGGCACTCCTTTCTCTCGTACGTTCCAACGTTCCGCGATCGCGTGTTTTGTGCTTCCATGAAATTGTATCACAAAACGCCGCCAAGGAAAAGAAGTTTTTCGCGCCCCGGGCCAGATTATTGTTGCCAGGGCTTCCATTTTACATTATACTATGATTTGTAACGCTGTTCCCTTCCTTGTGACACCATCCTACACCCTTCATCCGGTGGAAGGTCAAGAGGTATTTTTAAAAAATTTTTTGGGGTGCGCCATGGATCAAACCTTACAGTTCGTCATACCCGCCCTTATGGGGGTGGAGTCCACCGTGGCCTGGGAGCTGAAAAAGCTGGGCCTGTCCAACGTGCGGGCGGAAAACGGCCGGGTGCTGTGCCAGGGAGGCCCGGCGGACATACCCCGGATGAACCTGAACCTGCGGTGCGGGGCCAGGGTGCTGCTGTCCCTGGGGACGTTCCGGGCCCAGACCTTCGAGGAGCTGTTCCAGGGGGTGCTGTCCGTGCCCTGGGAGGACTATATCCCCCGGGAGGGGCGGTTCCCGGTGAAGGGATATTCCATCAGCTCCACCCTCCATTCGGTGCCCGCCTGCCAGTCCATCGTGAAAAAGGCCCTGTGCACCCGGCTGGGGCGGGCGTATGGGCTGGAGACTCTGCCGGAGACGGGAACCTTATACCAGGTGCAGTTTTCCATTTTGAAGGATTCCGCCACTGTCCTGCTGGACACCTCCGGGGACAGCCTCTACAAGCGGGGCTACCGGGCGCGGAACATGGGCGCGCCCCTCCGGGAGACGCTGGCAGCGGCGTTGGTGCTGCTGTCCCGCTATAAGGGGCGGGAGCCGTTCTGCGACCCCTTCTGCGGCTCGGGCACCATCCCCATCGAGGCGGCGTTGATCGCCAAAAACCGCGCGCCGGGGCTGAACCGCTCCTTTGCCGCCCAGCGGTGGGGGTGGGTGCCCTCCCGCCTCTGGATGGAGGCGGCGGACGAGGCGGAGGCCCGCGAGTTCCACGGGGCATACGACATCTGGGGCGGGGACATCGACCCCGCCGCCGTGGAGCTGTCCCGGCACAACGCGGAGCTGGCCGGGGTGGGGGATGTGGTGCGGTTCGAGGCGGCGGACGCCGCCCGGTTCCGCCGGGAGGAGCCGAGGGGCCGGGTGGTGACCAACCCGCCCTACGGGGAGCGGCTGCTGGAGAAGCGGGAGGCGGAGGAGCTGTACCGGGCCTTCGGGCGGGCGGCCCGGGGCCTGCCCCCCGGCTGGGAGGTGGACGTGCTGTCCTCCCACACCGAGTTCGAGCGGGCCTTCGGGCGGCAGGCGGACAAAAAGCGGAAGCTCTACAACGGCATGATCAAGTGCGATCTGTTCCTGTACGGCAGGTAGAGGAGAAAAGAGAGAGGAAAAGGGGCGGGGGCCATGCGCCATATCTTCATCATCAACCCCATGGCGGGGAAGCGGGGGAGCACCAAAAAGCTGGAGGCGGACATACGGGCGTTGGACGTGCCCGCGGAGATCGTGCTGACCCAAGAGACGGGGGACGCCCGCCGGATCGCCCGGACGGCGGCGGAGACCGGGGAGGACGTGCGCCTGTACGCCTGCGGCGGGGACGGCACGCTGAACGAGGCGGTGAACGGGGCGGCGGGCTGTCCCAACGCCGCCGTCACCAACGTGCCCATCGGCACCGGGAACGACTTTTTGAAGATTTTCGGCAGGGACTACCGGGCCGGGTTCTCCGACCTGAAGGCCCTGTCGGAGGGGCCCCAGGCGGCCATGGATCTCATCGACTGCAACGGGCACCTGGGGCTGGACATTGTGTGCACCGGGGTGGACGCCCGGATCGCCGTGGACAAGGACGGCTACAAGCTGCTGCCCCTGGTGAGCGGCATGGGGGCCTACATCTTCTCCCTGGTGGCCAACGTGCTGTTCAAGCCCATCGCCGTGCCCACGGTGGTGGACTGCGGCGACCTCCACTTTGAGGGGGAGACCACCATTGTGTGCGTGTGCAGCGGGCGGTATTACGGCGGCGGCTTCATGCCCGTGGGGGACAATATGCCCGACGACGGGGTGCTGGAAACGCTGGTGATCCCCAAGGTGAGCCGGGCCACCTTCTTCCGGCTGGTGGGCAAGTACGCCCAGGGGAAGTACCGGGACTACCCGGAGCTGATCCTCCACCGCCGGGGGGACGGGGCCACCGTCCGGGGGGAGCGGGAGCTGGTGGCGGTGGTGGACGGCGAGCCGGTGCGGGCGAAGGAGCTGGTGATCCGGCTGTCGGAGAAGAAGGTAAATTTCTTCTATCCGGCGGGGATGGCCTACGATCCGCCGGGGTGAGGGCTTCGGAATCTGGCGAAATTAGCACTCCCGGCGGGCGATTGTGAACGAAGGGTGAATTTTTTGGGATCAACCCCTGTTTTTTTCAAAATAGGGGTTGATTTTTTTGGACGGAAAGGGTATTATCATACTCGTGGTTAGCACTCACGGAAAATGAGTGCTAACCCACCTGAATGGTTAATACGTAAACTATAGATTTAAGGAGGAACCAGCTATGAATCTCAAACCCCTGTCCGACCGCGTGATCCTCAAGGCCCTGGAGGCCGAGGAGAAGACCAAGGGCGGCATCATCCTCACCGGCGGAGCCAAGGAGAAGCCCGAGATGGCGGAGGTCGTCGCCGTAGGCCCCGGCGGCCCGGTGGACGGCAAGGAGGTCGTCATGACGGTGAAGCCCGGCGACAAGGTGCTCACCAGCAAGTATTCCGGCACCGAGGTCAAGGTGGACGGCGAGGAGTATACCATCGTCCGGCAGAACGATATTCTGGCCATCGTGGAGTAAAGCTGTGTAGGGGCGCACATTGTGCGCCCGCTATGCACCGCCCATGTTTCAAAAGGAACGGGCGCACAATGTGCGCCCCTACAACACATCATATTGGAGGTAATGCGATATGTCTAAGATCATCTGCTACGGCGAGGAGGCCCGCCACGCCCTGGAGCGGGGCGTGAACCAGCTGGCCGACACCGTGAAAATCACCATGGGCCCCAAGGGCCGCAACGTGGTGCTGGACAAGAAGTTCGGCACCCCCCTCATCACCAACGACGGCGTCACCATCGCCAAGGAGATCGAGCTGGCCGACCCCTTTGAGAACATGGGCGCGCAGATCGTCAAGGAGGTCTCCACCAAGACCAACGACGTGGCCGGCGACGGCACCACCACCGCCACCCTGCTGGCCCAGGCCATCATCCGGGAGGGCCTGAAGAACCTGGCCGCCGGGGCCAACCCCATGGTCATGAAGAAGGGCATCGCCAAGGCCACCGAGGCTGCCATCGAGGCCATCAAGAGCCACTCCAAGCCCGTGTCCGGCACCTCCGACATCGCCCGGGTGGGCGCGATCTCCTCCTCCGATGAGTTCATCGGCAACCTCATCGCCGAGGCCATGGAGAAGGTGTCCCACGACGGCGTGATCACCGTGGAGGAGTCCAAGACCGCCGAGACCTACAGCGAGGTCGTCGAGGGGATGCAGCTGGACCGGGGCTACATCACCCCCTATATGGTCACTGACACCGAGAAGATGGAGGCTGTGCTGGACGATGCCCTCATCCTGCTCACCGACAAGAAGATCTCCTCCATCCAGGACCTGCTGCCCCTGCTGGAGCAGGTGGTGCAGACCGGCAAGAAGCTGCTCATCGTGGCTGAGGACGTGGAGGGCGACGCCCTGTCCACCCTGCTGGTGAACAAGCTGCGGGGCACCCTGAACGTGTGCTGCATCAAGGCCCCCGGCTTCGGCGACCGCCGCAAGGAGATGCTGGAGGATATCGCCATCCTCACCGGCGGCACCGTGGTGTCCTCCGACCTGGGCATGGACATCAAGGAGACCACCATGGATATGCTGGGCACCGCCCGCCAGGTGAAGGTGCAGAAGGAGACCACCATCATCGTGGACGGGGCCGGCTCCGCCGAGGCCATTTCCGCCCGGGTGGGCCAGATCCGCAAGGCCATCGAGACCACCACCTCCGACTACGACAAGGAGAAGCTCCAGGAGCGGCTGGCCAAGCTGGCTGGCGGCGTGGCCATCATCCGGGTGGGTGCGGCCACCGAGGCCGAGATGAAGGAGAAGAAGCTGCGCATCGAGGACGCCCTGAACGCCACCCGTGCCGCCGTGGAGGAGGGCATCGTGGCTGGCGGCGGCGCGGCCTACGTCAACGCCATCCCCGCCGTGGAGGGCCTGCTGGCCTCCGCCGAGGGCGATGAAAAGACCGGCATCGCCATCATCGCCAAGGCCCTGGCCGAGCCCATGAAGCAGATCGCCGCCAACGCCGGAATCGACGGCTCCGTGGTGCTGGAGAAGGTCAAGACCTCCGGCAAGGAGGGCTACGGCTTCGACGCCTACAAGGAGGAGTACTGCGACATGATCTCCGCCGGCATCGTGGACCCCACCAAGGTGACCCGCTCCGCCCTGGAGAACGCCGCCTCCGTGGCCGCCGTCCTGCTCACCACCGAGTCCCTGGTGGCCGACAAGCCCGAGCCTCCCGCTCCCGCACCCGCTCCCAGCCCCGACATGGGGATGTATTAAGCAGACACGCACCGAGAACCCCGGGCCAACGGCCCGGGGTTCTTTGCGCCCGGGCCTCCCGCCTCCGCCGCCCCCGACATGGGGATGTATTGATGGGACGGTTCTAAAATCGCCCCAAACAGCATAACAAACGCCCCGGACTTCGTGTCCGGGGCGTTTTCACGTGATTAAAGGTAGAACCGCCAGGGGAAGTGGACGGCCTCCTCCGCGTAGTCGATGCCGATCCGCTTGCCCGCCTGGATGTCCAGGGGGCCGCTGTCCTGAGGGCAGGGGGGCAGGCCCGCGTCCTCCGGCCGGGCGCAGAGGAACAGCTCCTCCGAGCCGTAGGGCAGGCCGTTCAGCGTCCGGCCGATGTTCATCCCGGCGCACACCTTGCCGGGGCCGTTGAGGAAATTCCGTTTCTGATAGGCGGTCATGTCCCGGCACTTGCAATGGAACCGGTTTTCTGCTATGATGTCCTGGTTATACCTTGGGGACAGGCCCCGTATGAGGACGGCGGCGGGCTCGCCCTCCGGCTCGGTGACGAAGTTCAGGCAGCAGTACATCCCGTAGATCAGGTAGACATAGGCCGTCCCCGGCGGGGCGTAGAGGGTGCGGGTGCGGGCGGTTTTCCGTCCGCCGTAGGCGTGGCAGGCCTTGTCCGTCCGGCCCACGTAGGCCTCCGTCTCCGTGATCCGGGCGCAGAGGGTGACCCCGCCGTACCGCCGGACCAGGTATTTGCCCACCAGATCCCGGGCGGCCTCCACCGTGTCCCGGCTGAAAAATTCCTGGGGCAGCATGGGCCTCCCCTCCTTTCTTCTGACTATTTTAACCCGGAGTTGAGCTTGCGATGAATGAAACCATGATGAAAAAGCTGGCCAAGCCCATGATCGTGTGCGCCACCCTGATCTGGGGCTCCACCTTCTTTATTTTGAAGGACGCCCTGGACGACGTGGATCTCATGTTCCTGATGGCCTTCCGCTTCGGCTTCGCGGCAGTGCTGCTGGGGCTGGTGTTCTGGAAGCGGTGGAAAACCATAGACCGCTCCTACTGGTGGCGGGGGGGACTGCTGGGCCTGTTCATGTTTCTGGCCTACTCGGTGCAGAACTACGGCCTCATGGACACCACGCCGGGGAAGAACGCCTTCTTCACCGCCGTCTACTGCGTCATCGTCCCCTTCCTCTACTGGGGGGTGGACAGGCTGCGGCCCAGCCGCTTCAACGTGCTGGCGGCCCTGCTGTGCATCGGGGGGATCGGGCTGGTGTCCTGGGACGGGGGCATCGCCCTCACCCGGGGGGATGTGCTGACCCTGTGCGGCGGGTTCATCTACGCCTGCCACATCGTGGCGGTGGCGAAATTCTCCCAGGGGCGGGACGCGGTGCTGCTGAGCATCCTCCAGTTTGGCTCCGCCGCCCTGTGCTTCGCCGTGGGGACGGCTGTCACCCAGGGCGTGCCCGCCGGGGGGCTGTCTCCCGACGCGTGGCTGGTGCTGCTCTACCTGGCGGTGTTCGGCACCACCATCGGGCAGCTGTTCCAGAACGTGGGGCAGAAGTACACCGACCCCTCCTCCGCCGCCCTGCTGCTGGCGTTGGAGGCCCCCTTCGGGGTGATGTTCTCCGTGGCCTTCGGGGCGGAGACGCCGGGGGGGCTGATGTACCTGGGCTTCGGGCTGATCTTCCTGGCGGTGGTGTGCTCGGAGACGCAGTTTCAGTTTCTGCGGCGGGGGGCCGGGAAGGCGGGGGAGTAGTGCGTTGGAGGGAAGCCCCCTCATCCGCCCCCTTCGGGGGCACCTTCCCCCCACAGGGGGGAAGGCTTGGTGCGCCGGCAGGCCCTTTACCTTCCCCCTTCAAGGGGGAAGGTGTCACGGCAAAGCCGTGACGGATGCAGGGGCGTTCAGGGACGCACCCGCTCAATACGCTGCTCCAGCCAGTCCAGCACGTCGGCGTACACCTCGCCCTTGTTGATCTCGTTGAGCATCTCATGCCGCCCGCCGGGGTAGAGCTTCATGGTGAGGTCGCGGGTGCCGTGGGCCTGGAAGAAGCCGTACACCGTCCTGACTCCCGCCCCGTTGGCCCCCACCGGGTCCTGATCCCCGGAGAACAGGTACACCGGGGTGCGGGGGTCCATGTTGGCAAGCCCCTCATCACTGGAGATGTACTGAAGGCCCTCCATCATGTCCCGGAACATTCCGGCGGTGGGCTTGAAGGTGCAGAAGGGGTCCTTCAGATAGGCGTCCACCACCGCCTCGTCCCGGCAGATCCAGTCCGCCGTGGTGCGGTTGGGCTTGAACTGCTTGTTGTAGGCCCCCAGGGACAGCCTGTCGATGAGGCCGCTCACCGCCTCCGGCCCCCGGAGGGCGCAGACGGCGGAGGCCGCCGTCCTGCCCGCCGCCACCAGGGCGGGAGGCTCCTGCCCGGTGCCGGACAGGATGCAGCCGTCCACGGTGCCGGGGTATTTGCACAGGTAGGTCCGGGCCAGGAAGGAGCCCATGGAGTGGCCCAGCAGGAAATAGGGCGCGCCGGGGAACCGCTCCCCCATGAGGACGCGGAGCTGCCGCACATCGGCGGTCACCAGGGTCCAGCCGTCCTTTTTGCCGAAATAGCCGTATTTGCCGTCGTCCACCGTTTTGCCGTGGCCCAGGTGGTCCTCCCCGCAGACGGCGAAGCCGTGGTCCGCCAGATACCGGGCGAAGTGGCCGTACCGTCCGGCGTACTCCGCCACGCCGTGGACGATCTGCACCACCGCCCGGGGTCGGCTCTCCGGAAGCCAGAGGCTGGCGTGAATCCGGTGCACGCCGTCCTTGGAGGGGTAGAAAAATTCCTGAAAGTCTGCCATAACAAATCACTCCATCGCGGTTAGTTTGTGGTATACTCCAGTTTAATGGATCCCGGTCTATTTGTCAATTTACAAAACAACAGCCGTGCGTAGCACAAGGAGAACCGCCATGAAAAAATACCTGTCCCGCCTGCTGGCCGCCGCGCTGGCCCTGGTCCTGCTGGTCGTCCCCGCCTCCGCCCTCACGGTGGACCAGGCGTTGGAGCTGCTGGAGGAGCTGTATTACTACGAGATACCGGACGAGGCCTATCAGGCCGAGACGCTGGACGAGCTGATGTCCCTCCTGGAGGATCCCTACACCCAGTACATGACCGCCGAGGAGTACCAGGCGTTTTTGAAGCTGCTGGAGGGGGACTCCAGCGTCATCGGCATCGGCGTGTCCTGCCGGTACACGCCGGAGGGCATCCTGATCCTCAGCACCATCTCCGGCGGAAGCGCGGGGGAGGCGGGCCTCCAGGCCGGGGATCTCATCGTGGAGATCGACGGCCAGTCCTGCGTGCCCGCCAATGAGGAGAACGCCGGCCGCCTCACCGGGCCGGAGGGCACCCAAGTGTCCGTCACCGTCCTGCGGGACGGGGAGCGGAAGGGGTACACCCTCACCCGCCGCCCGGTGGTGGAGCCCAACGTGGAGCTGTCCATTGAGGGCCGGGTGGGCCTCCTCGACTGCAACAGCTTCGGGAAGGACACCGGAAAGGAGTTCGCCAAGCTGGTGAAGGACAACGACGGCAGGGTGGACGTGTGGGTGGTGGACCTCCGGGGGAACGGCGGAGGATACACCAACGCGGCGGTGGATATGCTGGGCGCGCTCATGGGCCCCGGCTATCACCTGTACTTTGAGACCGCCGCCGGGGGCGTGGAGGCGGTGCCCGCCTACGACCGGCAGGCCACCGACAAGCCGGTGATCGTCCTCACCGACGGCGGCAGCGCGTCCGCCTCCGAGCTGACCTCGGGCAGCCTCCGGGACTCCGGGCGGGGCGTGCTGGTGGGCGGGCGCACCTACGGCAAGGGCGTGGCCCAGATCATGCTGGACGAGGACGCCCTGGCCTCCCTGCCCGAATATGACGGCTATTTTGAGGGGGACGGCCTGAAGATCACCGTCTACCGCTTCTACAGCGGGGGGCTGAACAGCCCGGACAAGATCGGCGTGATCCCCACCCTGCTGGTGGACGACGAGGACACGGCGGCAGTGGCCCTGGCCCTGTGCGGCAGCCAGGAGGACGCGAAGCTGTGCGTCATGCCGGGGGCGGTTCCCTACTACGTGGACCCTGGCACGGACGGAGACACCCTGTCCGCCCTGCTGTCCGCCCTGCCGCCCCAGGCCCTGGTGTTCTACGCCGATGGCGGGGACTTCCAGCAGGTGTCCGCGGCGGAGGCCGCCCAAAGGCTGGGGGTGGCCTATGAGAGCCGCTGGTTCACCGACCTGGGGGACAGCCGCTACGCCGACGCCGTCAACGCCATGGGCACCTACGGCCTGCTCCGGGGGGACGGCAAGGGGCATTTTACGCCCAAGAGCGGCCTGACCCGGGCGGAGCTGTGCTCCATGCTGGCCAGCGTGCTGAACGTGGCCTACCGGGGGGAGAGCCGGTTTACAGATGTAGACCAGAACGCCTGGTACGGACCCTCCGTCAACGCCATGGCCTACCTGGGCATTGTGGACGGCGTGGGCGGCGGGAAGTTCAACCCCGGCGGCACCCTCACCCAGGAGGAGTTCCACACCATCCTGGGCCGGACGGCCCGGTTCTTCAACGTGAAGCTGGACGCCTACGCCCAATGGGTGGAGCAGGAGGGCCGCCTGACCCTGGGGCAAAGCTCCGCCCTCAGCGGCTACTCGGCGTGGGCCAGGAACAGCATTGCGGTGCTGGCCTGGGGGCTGGAGGACGCCCTGGACGGCACGGGGGATCTGCTGTTCGCGTCCTTAAAGGAGCTGTCCCCCAAGGCCCCCATCCTCCGGGAGGAGGCCGCGGCGGGTATGTACGCGGTGCTGTCTGGCCTGGAAATTCTGCCCTGAATTCTTGAACAGCCAAGACCGATCATCGGCCTTGGCTGTTTCAGAACCTGCGTTCACAACCCCGCCCACCCGGCATCTTCGGCTGTGAATACGGGTGCTCATTTCACCGGAAGGAGAGGTTCCCCATGGATCTGCTGCTCCATATCTGCTGCGCCCCCTGCTCCGTGGCCTGCGTCAAAACGCTGCGGGAGGAGGGGACGGAGCCTGTGGGGTTCTGGTATAACCCCAACATCCACCCTTTTTTGGAGTACAAGGCCCGCCGGGACACCCTGCGGCAGTACGCCCAGGACATCGGCCTGGAGCTGCGGGAGGAGGATTTCTACGGCCTGCGGCAGTTCACGGCGGCGGTGGCGGCGGACTGCGACCACCGCTGCGGCTACTGCTACGCCTGCCGGATGGAGCGGACGGCCCAGTACGCCGCCCAGCACGGCTTCGCCCGGTTTTCCACCACCCTGCTGGTGTCCCCCTACCAGAACCGGGAGCTGATCCGCGCCGCCGGGGAGCGGATGGGGGAGAAGTACGGGGTGGAGTTCGCGGCCTATGACTTCCGGCCCCGGTTCCAGGAGGGGCAGGAGGAGGCGCGGGCGGCGGGGCTCTACCTGCAAAAATACTGCGGGTGCGTTTACAGTGAGGAGGAGCGGTTTTCCAACCGCCGGAAGAAGGAGCTGCACAAGCTCCACAAGGCAGAGGGGAGGGCTTCCCAGTGCTGAAGGAGGGAGCGGTTTACCCCGCCGCCATCGAGGGCTACGCCAGCGGCGGCGAGGGGGTGGCCCGGATCGAGGGGATGGCGGTGTTTGTGAAGGGGGCCCTCCGGGGCGAGCGGGCGGAGGTGTTCATTGAGCACATCGGCCACAACGCCGCCTGGGGACGTGTCGAGAGGCTGGCGGAGCCGTCCCCGGCCCGGGCGGAGCCGGACTGCCCCTATTACGGCACGTGCGGCGGGTGCCAGCTCCGGCACATGGACTACGCCGAGGAGCTGGAGGCCAAGCGGCGGCGGGTGGAGGACGCCCTGCGGCGGATCGGCGGGGCGGAGGTGGCGGTCCCCGTGATCCACGGGGCGGAGCGCGTCGGGCGTTACCGGAACAAGGTGCAGTTTCCGGTGTCGGACGGGGCCATCGGCTACTATCAGGGCCGCACCCATCAGGTGGTGGACATCCATGACTGCCTGCTCCAGCCGGAGGCGGACACCCGGCTCCGGGCCGCCTTCCAGGGCTGGATGGAGCGGTTTCACGTACCCGCCTACCGGGAGGGGACGGGGAAGGGGCTGATCCGGCACCTGTTCCTGCGCACCAGCTCTCGGGGGGAGTCGCTGTGCTGCGTGGTGGCCAACGGCAAGACCCTGCCCCGGGAGGGGGAGCTGGTGGAGGCCCTGCGGGAGGCGGAGCCTGGGCTGGCGGGGGTGGTGCTGTCGGTGAACACCCGGAAAACCAACGTGATTTTGGGGCGGGAGTTCCGCACCCTCTGGGGCCGGGACTGGCTGGAGGAGACGCTGTGCGGCCACGTGTTCCGGCTGTCGGTGCCCTCCTTCTTCCAGGTGAACCGGGCGCAGACGGAGGTGCTGTACGGCAGGGCGTTGGACTTCGCCGCCCTCACCGGGCGGGAGACGGTGGTGGAGCTGTACTGCGGCATCGGCACCATCTCCCTGACCCTGGCGGAGAGGGCGGGGCGGGTGATTGGGGTGGAGGCGGTGCCCCAGGCGGTGGCGGACGCCCGGGAGAACGCCCGCCGGAACGGGCTGGCGGACAGGACGGAATTTTACTGCGGGGACGCCGGGGAGCTGGCGGCCCGGCTGGAGCGGGAGGGCGCGCACCCGGACGTGGTGGTGGTGGACCCGCCCCGGAAGGGGCTGCCGGCGGAGGTGGTGGAGGCCATCGCCGGGATGGGGCCGGACCGGGTGGTGTACGTGTCCTGCGACCCGGCGACGCTGGCGAGAGACGTGGGGCGGTTTGGGGAGCTGGGGTACGGGGTTGTCCGGGCGGAGGCGGTGGATCTGTTCCCGCGGACGGCCCATGTGGAGACGGTGGCACTGCTTTCCCGTCATAAGCCTGACGGCACCTGAACATGAAGCAAAAAACCGGGCTGCCCCATGGGGCGGCCCGGTTTCCGCGTTCTGTCACCCCAGAGGCAGGGCCACGGTAAAGGCCGTCCCCTCCCCCGGCCCGCTGTGGACGGTGATCCGCCCCCGGTGCCCCGCCGCGATGGCGGCGGCGATGGACAGGCCCAGGCCGTAGCCCCCCGTCTCCCGGCTCCGGGCCGCATCCGCCCGGTAGAACCGCTCGAACAGGCGGGCCTGGGCCTCCTGGGGGATGGGCTCCCCGGTGTTGTGGACGGTGAGCACCGCCCGCTCGCCCCGCTCCAGCGTCACGGTGATCCGTCCCCCCGGCTCGCAGTATTTGCAGGCGTTGTCCAGCAGGATGGCGCACAGGCGGCGCAGCTCCTCCCCGTCCCCGGTGACGGACACGCCGGGGGCGGTGGTGCTGTCCAGGGTCAGCCCCGCCTCGAAGGCCACCGGCTCGAAGGCCAGCACGCAGCTCTCCACCGCGTCGGACAGGGAGACGGACTCCCGGACGGCGGCCCGCTGGCCCGCGTCCCCCCGGGCCAGGTACAGCAGGTCCTGGACCAGCCCCTTCATGCGAAGCCCCTCCTCCCGGATGGACTCCACCCATTTGCGCTGCTGGTCCACCGTGTCCTCCCCCCGGGCCAGCAGGATGTCCGCGTCCGCCAGCAGGACGGTGAGGGGGGTTTTCAGCTCGTGGGAGGCGTCCGCCACAAACTGCTGCTGCCGCTTCCAGCCCTCCTCCACCGGCCGCACCAGCCACCGGGAGAGGAACCAGCCCGCCGCGAAGAACCCCGCCGACGCCCCGGCCAGGAGGAGCAGGGCGGTGAGCACCTGCCGCCGCGCCCCCGCCCGCTCCCAGGACAGGTCGGCAAAGGCGATCCGCAGATACCGCCCCGCCCCCTGGATCTGCCAGCGCAGGCCCTGGCCGGACAGGCTGCCTTCGGCGGATCCGGCGGCTAAGGCCCCCTCCACCGCCCGGGCCACGTCCTCCTCGTCCACGGCGGCGTTGAAGGACAGGGCCAGCAGGATCTGCCCGCTCTCCCCGTCCACCACGGCGCAGAAGGCGGGTATGGCGGTGTACAGCCCCTCGTCCCGGTCGAAGCCGCCCCCGCCGAAGGGGACGCCCCAGGGGTCCAGCGCGGCCTGGCTGCGCTGGAGGACGCTTTGGAGGGCCTGATCCGTCCCCGCCCGGTACTGCCGGAGGGTGGAGACGGTCTGCACCGCCAGCGCGGCCCCCAGCGCGCCGGACAGGATCAGCATGAGGACAAGGGTGAATTTCCAGCGCAGGCGCATCAGCATGGGCGGCGGCCCCCTTCCGTGGGAATAATTTTCTATAATTGACGCAGTTAAAAAGAAGTGTACACTTCTTTTTAACTTGTGCGGCACGTCAGTGCCGCACAGGCCGCAAAGCGGCCTTGCGTCAGATTTCATAGTCAGCGCACGGGCTTTGCCCACAGCGGCACAGCCGCTGTGTTGAAAATCGGTAGGATACCGATTTTCAAGTGTGCTGACTATATAGTTTAGCCTCCTTTCGGTCCACCGTCAAGACAGGAAAAAATACCCGACAAAATACAAGGGAAAATTCCCCCAAAGTGATTGACAAACCGTTGTCAAACCGCTATGATGTAACTCGCTATCCGTGAAACCCCGGGCCCGCGTTGGGCTGCCCGCCGGAGGGCACTGGCCGGGAACTATAACGAGGGAGCTGACAAAACACTCATCATTAGAAATGGGGGAGGATAAATGTCCAAGGAGCTGATCCGCCTGCGGGACTGCGTGATGTCCTACGGCGACGAGGTCGTGCTCGACCACATCAACCTGTATATCAACGATAAGGAATTCCTCACGCTGCTGGGCCCCAGCGGGTGCGGCAAGACAACCACGCTTCGTATCATCGGCGGGTTTCTGTCGCCTACCTCTGGGGACGTGCTATTTGACGGCGTGAGGATTAACCATGTCCCGCCCCACCAGCGGACGGTGAACACGGTATTCCAGCGGTACGCCCTGTTCCCGCACCTCAACGTGTTTGAGAACGTGGCCTTCGGCCTGCGCATCCCTAAGACAGAGCGGGACGGCCGGAAGGTGAAGCTCCCCGAGGGGGAGATCCACCAGCGGGTGATGGAGATGCTGTCCGTGGTGAACCTGAAGGGGTTCGAGAAGCGGCCCGTGTCCGCCCTGTCCGGCGGGCAGCAGCAGCGGGTGGCCATCGCCCGGGCCCTGGTGAACCGGCCCAGGGTGCTGCTGCTGGACGAGCCCTTGGGCGCGCTGGATATGCGCCTGCGGAAGGATATGCAGAACGAGCTGAAGCGCATTCAGCAGGAGATGGAGATCACCTTCATCTATGTGACCCACGACCAGGAGGAGGCCCTGGCCATGTCCGACACCGTGGTGGTGATGGACGGCGGGCGCATCCAGCAGATCGGCACCCCCGAGGACATTTACAACGAGCCGAAAAACGCCTTTGTGGCGGACTTCATCGGGGAGTCCAACATCATCGACGGCGTCATGCGGGCCGACGGGGTGGTGGAGATCTTCAACCGGAGGTTCCAGTGCCTGGACAAGGGCTTCGCCAGGGACGAGCCGGTGGACGTGGTCATCCGCCCGGAGGACGTGGACATTGTGGACGAGGCGGCGGGCCAGCTCAGGGGCACCGTCACCTCCGTCACCTTCAAGGGCGTCCACTATGACACCATCGTGGACTTTTACGGCTTCAAGTGGCTGATCCAGACCACCGACTTCTGCCCGGTGGACAGCCGGATCGGCATCAAGATCGACCCGGACGGCATCCACGTGATGAAAAAGAGCCAGTATTCCGGGATGTTCGGGGACTACTCCTCCTACTCCGAGGAGTACGAGGAGCTGGACGTGGTGGAGGACGGGGACGGGGAGGAGGATGCCTCCCGGGAGGGCGGCTATGAGGAATAAGCGGTCCTGGTTCGCCGTCCCCTACGTGGTGTGGATGGCCCTGTTTGTGGTGATACCCATCGTGATCATGGCGGTGTACGCCGTCACCGCCGCCGACCCGGCCACCGGGGAGCTTCAGCTCACCGGGGCCAACTTCACCGGCATGGGGGCTTACCTGTCCGTGTTCCTGCGGTCCTTCTGGCTGGCGGTGGTGGCCACCCTGGTGTGCCTGCTCATCGGCTACCCGGTGTCCTGCTGGATGGCCCGGGAGGGCGTCCGGTTCCAGCGGCTGGCCATGGCCCTGATCATGCTGCCCATGTGGATGAACTTCCTGCTGCGCACCTACTCCTGGATGTCCATCCTGGAGAACAACGGCCTGCTCAACCAGCTGTTCCGGGCCATCGGCCTGCTGGACCTGCTGGGGGTGGACCACCTCCAGCTCATCGGCACCCCCGGCGCGGTGGTGCTTGGCATGGTGTATAACTACCTGCCCTTCATGATCCTGCCCATCTATTCCGTCATTGTGAAGCTGGACGGCTCCCTCATCGAGGCCGCCCGGGATCTGGGGGCGGACTCGGTCCGGGTGTTCTCCAAGGTGATCTTCCCCCTGTCCCTGCCGGGGATTCTGTCGGGGGTGACCATGGTGTTTGTGCCGTCGGTGTCCACCTTCGCCATCTCCAACCTGCTGGGCGGCGGCAAGCAGACCATGCTGGGCGATCTGATTGAATTGCAGTTTCTGGGCGGGGCCTACAACCCCCATCTGGGCGCGGCCATCTCCATGGTGATGATGGTCATCGTCGTGGTGTGCATGGCTGTCATGAACCACTTCGGCGAGGGCGAGGAACAGGCGGTGATCCTGTAATGAAACGGACGAACCGCATCGGAAGCCGCCTGTTCATCGGCCTGACCTTCCTGTTTTTGTACCTGCCCATTTTCCTGCTGATCGTCTTTTCCTTCAACGCCGGGGAGTCCAGCGCGGTGTGGCAGGGCTTCTCCCTGGACTGGTACCGGGCCCTGTTCCAGAACCGCCTGATTATGGAGAGCCTGTATACCACCCTGCTGGTGTCCCTGCTGGCCACGGTGATCTCCACCGCCGCGGGCACCTTCGCCGCCATCGGGCTATACAGCCTGGGGCGCAAGAAGCGGGACGCCCTGCTGGTGGTGAACGACATCCCCATGATGAACGCGGACATTGTGACGGGCGTGTCCCTGTGCCTGTTCTTCGTGGCCTTTTTCCAGGGGTGGGGAGCCTTCGCCCGGTGGTTCAACGGCGTCCAGGGGGCGGTGGAGCTGCCCGACCGCCTGGTGCTGGGCTTCGGCACCATGCTGCTGGCCCACATCGCCTTCAACGTCCCCTACGTGATCCTGAACGTGGCCCCCAAGCTGCGGCAGATGGACAAGAACCTGGTGGACGCGGCCCAGGATCTGGGCTGCACCTGGATGCAGGCGTTCTGGAAGGTGATCCTGCCGGAGATCAAGCCGGGGATCGTGTCCGGGGCACTGATCGCCTTTACCATGTCCATCGACGACTTTGTGATCTCCTACTTCACCGCGGGCTCCGCCACCTCTACGCTGGCCATGCGGATCTACTCCATGACGAAAAAGCGGATCACCCCGGAGGTGAACGCCGTGTCCACCCTGCTGTTTTTGTCGGTGCTGGCCCTGCTGGTGCTGAACAACGTCCGGGAGGCGCGGCAGGAGCGCAAGGCCGCCAGCCAGGAGGTCCGGGATCCGTCCTTCTTCGAGCGGCTGTCCATGCGCTTCAACCAGCCCGCCTGCCAGTGGGCCCGCCGGGGGCTGGCGGGGGCCATGGCCTGCGCCTTCCTGGTGGCGGTGGTTCTGCTCACCGGGGCCACCTCCTCCCAGCCGGTGGTGAACGTGTGCTCCTGGGGGGAGTATATCGACGAGGACCTCATCGTCCAGTTTGAGGACGCCACCGGAATCCGGGTGAACTACCAGACCGCCGAGAGCAACGAGGCCCTGTACTCCCTGCTGAAGAACGGCGGGGCGGACTACGACGTGATCGTCCCCTCCGACTACATGATCGCCCAGCTTTTGGAGGAGGGGATGCTGGAGGAGCTGGACTACAGCCGCATTCCCAACTTTGAGAAGATCGACCAGCGGTTCCGCAACCTGCCCTACGACCCGGAAAACAGGTACACCGTGCCCTACACCTGGGGCACCCTGGGGCTGATCTACAACGCCAATATGGTGGACGGGGAGCTGGACAGCTGGGGCGCGCTGTACGACGACGCCCACGCCGGGAACGTGCTGCTGATCAACAACTCCCGGGACGCCCTGGCCGCCGCCCTGATCCACCTGGGCTATTCCGTGAACACCACCGACCCGGAGGAGATCCGGGAGGCCTTCGCCCTGGTCTATGACGCCAACCGCCGGGGGGTGTTCCAGGGCAGGGTGATGGACCAGGTGTTCCAGAAGATGGAGGGCGGCAACGCCGCCATCGCCGCCTACTACGCCGGGGACTACCTGTCCATGGCGGACAACGCGGCGGAGGGGGTGGACCTGCGGTACGTGGTGCCGGAGGAGGGCTCCAACTGGTTTGTGGACGCCATGTGCGTGCTGAAGGACGCACCCCACTACGAAAACGCCTTGGAGTGGATCAACTTCATCGCCTCCACCGAGGCCAACCTGGCCAATATGGACTATATCTGGTACGCCTCCCCCAACGCCGAGGCGTTGGAGCAGTACCCGGCCTACTACGAGGAGCTGTACGGCGAGGAGCTGGACCCGGAGCTGTATGAGATCATGGCCGCCCCGGCGGAGGTGCTGGAGCGGTGCGAGATGTACGCCGTCCTGCCCCGGGAGACCCGGGCGTTGTATAACGACCTGTGGATTCAGCTGGGAGCGTGACGGCCCAAAAAGGAGACTGCCCATGCGCAACGAACTGACCAAAAAGGACCTCGAGCTGATGCGGCAGGAGCTGGAGCACCGCCGGACGGTGCTGCGGCCCCAGCTCATCGAGGCGGTGAAGGAGGCCCGGGCCTTTGGGGATCTCAGCGAGAACTTCGAGTACAAGGCCGCCAAGAAGGAGAAGAACCGCAACGACAGCCGGTGCCGCTACCTGGAGAACATGATCAAGACGGCGGTGGTTATCGAGGAGAAGTCCGCCGCCGGAACGGTGGGGCTGTACGACCACGTGACCCTCTACGTGGAGGAGGACGGCGAGGAGATCACCTGCCAGATCGTCACCACCATGCGGCAGGACGCCCTGAAGGGCCGGGTGAGCAAGGAGTCCCCGGTGGGCAGGGCCGTGCTGGGCCGCCGGGTGGGGGACCGGGCGACGGTGCAGGTGAACGCCAGCTACAGCTATGACGTGATCATCCGGGCCATCCAGCCCGGGGAGGACACGGGAGAGGCCCCGCTGGTGGGGTTCTGACCGGAACTTGGCCCGGGGGCGGCTTCGTCCCCGGGCCTGCTTTTGTTTTTTCGTTTTTTTGGCAGTTAATCTTTACAAGCCCCGGAAAACCGTGTATCATGATACGAGAAACTGCACATACGGGAAGGAGCACCCCCTATGCCCAACCGCCACCTCCACCGCCCCAACCACATCCTGCTCCCCGGCGGCGCACTGTTCGGCGCGCTGCTGGTGCTGTTCGGCCTGTGCCAGGACACCCCGGCGGGCATTCTCCGCGGCATGGGGGTGATCCTCACCACGGAGGACGTGCTGATCACCGACTATATCGCCATCGCCGGGATGGGGGCCGCCTTCGTCAACGCGGGGCTGGTGACGCTGATCAGCGTCCTGCTCATCAAGCTGGTGAAGGACCCCGTCAACGGGGCCACCCTGGTCACCTTGGGGCTGATGGCGGGGTTTTCCCTGTTCGGCAAGAACATTCTGAACATCTGGCCCATCCTGGCGGGGACGGGGCTGTACGCCCTGCTGAAGGGGGAGACCTTCGCCCACCACGTGAACCTGGCCCTCCGGGCCACCGCCCTGTCCCCGGTGGTCAGCTTTATGGCGGTGCGGTTCAGCCCCTGGCTGGGGGTGGGGATGGGGCTGGTGATCGGCTTTGTCATGCCCCCCGTGGCGGAGCACGCCCACCGGGTGCAGAACGGCATGAACCTCTACAGCCTGGGCTTCTCCTGCGGGCTGGTGGCCATGATGCTGGTGCCCGCCTTCAAGGCCTTCGGGCTGGAGCCCCAGTCCGCCCACCACTGGTCCACGGGAAACAACCGGACGCTGGGGCTGGCCCTGGCGGTGCTGTGCCTGGGCTTCATCGGGCTGGGGCTGATCCGGGAGCCTGGGCGGGCGTTGAAGAAGTATTGGGCCCTGCTCCGCACGTCGGGCCGCGCGCCCAGCGACTACATCCGCACCTTTACCCCCGGCCCGGTGCTGGTGAACATGGGGGTGGACGGCCTCATCGCCACGGGCTATATCGTCTTCACCGGAGGCGATCTCAACGGGGCCACCATCGGGGCCATCTTCACCATCATCGGCTTCTCCGGCTACGGCAAGCACGCCTTCAATATCCTCCCGGTGATGGGCGGCGTGCTGCTGGGCAGCCTTGCCAACCACGTGGACCCCAACAGCAGCTCCCTCCAGCTGGCGGGGCTGTTCGGCACCACTCTGGCCCCCTTCGCCGGGGTGTTCGGCTGGCCCTTCGGGGTGCTGGCGGGGCTGCTCCACTCCTCCGTGGTGCTCCAGGCGGGCCTGCCCCTGGAGGGGATGAACCTCTACAACAACGGCTTTTCCGGGGGGCTGGTGGCCATTGTGCTCTACCCCATCCTCACCTCCCTGGTGAAACGCCGCCGCCCGGTGCTCATGGAGGAGGACCTGTTCGCCATGTTCGACGAGGACGCCCCCCAGTCCCCGGACGAGCTGCCCGGCAGGGAGCGGCAGCCCGGTGAGGATGGGAGAACGGACGAAAAAACGTGACAAGGCCCGCCCCATAATAAGGTTCCGTAACGATGGTTTCAAAAAATGTAGTAGAGACAGTCGATACGGTGTATTGCAGAAAATCTGAACAAACGGAGGAACCTGCAATGAAATCATTATTTGAGGAAATGGGGGGCACCTATCGCCGAGAGGGTGATTACCTTCTCCCGAATCTAACTGTGCCGGAAAGCGTCTCTGTTGGTATTTGGGGCCAGCGGAGAAAGCAGCATCTGCGAGAGCACAGAAAATCGCTTTACACGGCACTCTTGCTCAGCGGCGAGTTAGACACCCACCTCGCCGATATTGACCGGCAATCCGAGGATATGTTTTCTCAGCTTATAGCACAGATGGCACAGCGGGAGGGGATTACAGAACAACTCAAGGCTGAAAATCAGATGGAATGGGTGGGGCGGATGAACAATATACGTTCTGTTGCAACGGATATTGTCAATAAAGAAATCATACATTCCTAAAAGCGATAACGGCGAGGGCATATTCCCTCGCCGTCGCTTGTTCTATGAAATCAGCAGATTACACCACCACCCACAACTGTATCACCATCATACAACACAACCGCCTGCCCCGCAGTGACAGCCTGCTGAGGCTTATCAAATAAAATCCGGATTTTCCCGTTTTCATCAGGATATACCGTAGCCGGTTGCTCGGTTTGCCGGTAACGAATTTTTGCATAGACCCGCATCGGCTTAGACAGACGGTCAATCGAAATCCAATTCATATCATTCGCCAATAACTCCCGGTCGAACAATGTCTGCTCCGGGCCAACCGTTACGGTGTTCGCCGTCATATCCTTGCGGCAGACATAGACCGGCTCATTCAAGGCAAGACCCAGCCCTTTCCTCTGGCCTATCGTAAATCGAACAGCGCCCCGGTGCTGTCCGATTACTTGGCCGGACAGATCAAGAACGTCGCCGGATGGGTAGGGTTTTCCTGTGTACCGCTCCAGAAAGGCGGCATAATCTCCATCCGGGACAAAGCAAATATCTTGGCTGTCCGGCTTTTCGGCATTGCAGAAGCCTTGAGCCTCCGCAATACTCCGAACCTCCGATTTGCTCAATTCACCCAGCGGGAAACGGACGTGGGCCAGCTGCTCTTGGGTCAGCGAGTAAAGCACATAACTCTAATCCTTGCTCCTGTCCAGGGCCTTTTCCAGAACATACCGACTGTCCTGCATCTCAATTCTGGCATAGTGCCCGGTAACAATGGCCTCGCACCCCAATTCCCTGGCCCGCTGAAAAAGCCGGTCAAATTTCAGATGGCGGTTGCAGTTGATGCAGGGATTTGGGGTTGCTCCGCTTTCATATGCGGCAACAAATCGCCCAATCACCTGGTTCTTGAAATCGCTGGAAAAGTTGAACACATAATAAGGGATGCCCAAGCGTCGGGCCACGCTTCGGGCATCCTCCACATCATTCAGGGAACAGCAGGTTCTTGCTCTGTTGACGCCGACATCCTCGTTTTGAAACAGCTTCATGGTAACGCCGACGCAGTCATAGCCCGCCTGCTTCATCAAAAAAGCGGCGACAGAGGAATCCACGCCGCCGCTCATAGCAATCAATGCTTTCCTACCCATGACAGCCCTCACAGGAGCCGCAGTCCGGGAAATCCTTCGGGTCGTAGGCAATGCCCTGCCGATCGTAGTAGTCTCTCACCGCCGCGCGGATAGCCTCCTCCGCCAGAACAGAGCAGTGCAGTTTGTGGGCGGGCAGGCCGTCCAGCGCCTCGGTGACGGCCTTGTTGGTGAGTTTCAGTGCCTCCGAAAGGGGCTTGCCTTTAATCAGCTCGGTTGCCATCGAACTGGACGCGATGGCGGAGCCGCAGCCGAAAGTCTCAAACTTCACGTCCGACACAATGCCGTCCTCAATTTTGAGGTAGATTTTCATAATATCCCCACAGACGGCGTTGCCCACCTCGCCCACGCCGTCCGCATCCTCAATTACCCCCACATTCCGGGGATTGCGGAAATGATCCATCACCTTTTCGCTATAAACCGCCATATCCAAGCCTCCTCACAAAACAAATTCTTTCTTCCCGCTGACCTTATCCTTCCACAGCGGGGACATATTGCGGAGATATTCCACGATTTCCGAGACAGCTTTCAAAATTGCGTCTACATCTGCTTCCGTATTCTCCACACACAGCGACAGCCGCAGGGAGCCGTGGGCCACCTCATGGGGCCGCCCAATGGCCAGCAGGACATGGCTGGGGTCCAGGGAACCGGAGGTGCAGGCGGACCCGGAGGAGGCGCAGATGCCCCGGTCATCCAGCAGCAGGAGCAGGCTCTCTCCCTCAATACCCTCAAAGCAGAAGTTCACGTTGCCGGGGAGGCGGTTTACCGGGTCGCCGTTGAGGGCGGAGTGGGGAATTTGGGACAGTCCCACGATGAGCCTGTCCCGCAGGTCGGACACCTTCGCGGTATTCTCCTCCATGTGGGCGCAGGCTTCCTCCAGCGCCGTTGCCATGCCCACGATGGCTGGGACATTCTCCGTCCCCGCCCGCTTTCCCCGCTCCTGGGCCCCGCCCTCAATCAGGCTGGACAGGGCCACGCCCCGACGGGCGTACAGTACCCCAGTCCCCTTGGGTCCGTGGAACTTGTGGGCGGAAAGAGACAGCAGGTCGATGTTCTGCGCCTTCACGTCGATAGGCAGGTGCCCCGCCGCCTGTACTGCATCGGTATGGAACAGGACGCCCCGCTCCCGGCACACCGCACCGATCTTGGGGATGGGCAGGACGGAGCCAATCTCATTGTTGGCATACATGATGGTCACCAGGGCGGTGTCCTCCCGGATGGCCTCCGACACCTGTTGGGCGGTAACGGTTCCCAGCTCTCCCACGGGAAGCAGTTCTACCTCGAAACCCTCACCCTCCAGCTTTTTCAGCGTGTGCAGAACGGCGTGGTGTTCAAAGGCTGTAGAAATGATGTGCCGTTTCCCCTTCCACGCCCCCAGCAGGGCAGCGGAGCGGATGGCCTGGTTGTCCGCCTCGCTGCCCCCGGAGGTGAAGGTGATCTCCTTGGGCGAGGCCCCAATACAGGCGGCGATCCGTTCCCGTGCGTCCTCTAGAACCTCCTTGGCCCGCTGGCCCAGCCCATACAGGCTGGAGGGATTGCCCCAGGTTTCCTCCATACAGTTCAGTATGGCGCTGATGGCGGCCTCGCTCATTTGGGTGGTGGCCGCATTGTCCGCGTAAATCATAGTAAAATCCTTTCTAAACGCCGGACACGCCGGTGTCTCCGCGATGCTTCAGTCTGCGAAAAGCGGTGTGGACAGGTAGCGGTCGCCGGTATCCGGGAGCAAGGCGACGATGGTCTTGCCCGCGTTTTCGGGACGCTTTGCCAGTTCGATTGCCGCGTGTAGCGCGGCCCCGGAGGAGATGCCCACCAGCACGCCCTCCTTGCGGCCCACCAGCCGTCCGGCGGCAAAGGCGTCCTCGTTGGAGACAGGGATGATCTCGTCATAGACGGCGGTATCCAGCGCCTCCGGGACAAAGCCAGCGCCGATGCCCTGAATTTTGTGAGACCCGGAGCGGCCCTCGCTGAGCACGGGGGAATCCTTGGGCTCCACTGCCACCACTTTCACCGCCGGGTTCTGCTCCTTGAGGTACTGTCCCACGCCGGTGATGGTGCCGCCGGTGCCCACGCCGGCCACGAAAATGTCCACCTGCCCGTCGGTATCCGCCCAAATCTCCGGGCCGGTGGCGGCGCGGTGGGCGGCGGGGTTGGCGGGGTTGACAAACTGGCCGGGGATGAAGCTGTCGGGAATCTCCTGGGCCAGCTCCTCCGCCTTGGCGATGGCCCCCTTCATCCCCTTGGCCCCCTCGGTGAGTACCAGCTCCGCGCCGTAGGCCTTCATCAGCTGGCGGCGCTCCACGCTCATGGTCTCCGGCATAGTGATGATGATGCGGTAGCCCCGGGCGGCGGCTACCGAGGCCAGGCCGATTCCGGTGTTGCCGGAGGTGGGCTCGATGATAGTGGAACCGGGTTTCAGCTTTCCGCTGGCCTCGGCCTCGTCGATCATCGCCTTTGCGATGCGGTCCTTTACCGATCCGGCTGGGTTGAAGTACTCCAGCTTGGCCAGAATGCGGGCACCCAGCCCTGCGTCCTTTTCGATGTGGGTCAGCTCCAGCAGGGGTGTTTTGCCGATCAGTTGGTCGGCGGATGTGTAGATATTGGACATGCTAAGACCTTCTTTCCTTCAACTTGTGAAAATGGTTTTCAAACAGGATAAGATTGACACCATTGATCCCAGATTTTTGTCAGGCGGCAGGGAAAACAGATCACAATCCCGCAAACAGCACCCACAACGGCTTGCAGGATTTGGAAGGGCAGCTTTAAGATCGCATACTCGGGCGTGCTGTATACAAAGGTCCTGCCCAGAGAGTAGCCCACTACCATGATAACGGCCCCCAAGGTCACGCCCAGCACAGCCCCGCCGAATCGGTTTTTGGAAAAACCATGGGCGCAGAGGGAAATGACAGCGGCTTGCAGTCCGTGGGTGACCAGAGAGACAAACATAGGTGCCGGGTAAAAGAACATATCCCCCAGGAACGCGCCGAGCCCGCCCACCGCAAATGCGCCAACAGGGTCCAGCAGGATGGCGGCGGTACAGATTACGATGTCATTCAAATAGAGGTGCCCACCCGGCACCGGCATCCCAAAGGAGCTGAGGGCGATATTCATCGCCATAAATACGGCGGTCACGGTCAGCCAGCGCACAGGGGCGCGTCGGCGCAAAGATTCGGAGTTCACCACAGATTTCCCCTCCGTTACCCCCGCGCCACAGCGGCGAAGCCCTGTTCCAGGTCGGCAATGATGTCGTCGATATGCTCGGTGCCGATGGACAGGCGGATAGTGTTGGGCTTGATGCCCTGATCCAGCAGCTCCTCGGGGGAGAGCTGGGAGTGAGTGGTGGTGGCCGGGTGGATCACCAGCGACTTCACATCCGCCACATTGGCCAGCAGGGAGAAGATTTCCAGGCTGTCGATGAATTTGTGGGCCTCCTCCTGCCCGCCCTTAATCTCAAAGGTAAAAATGGAAGCACCGCCGTTGGGAAAATACTTCTCGTACAGGGCATGATCGGGGTGGTCAGGCAAAGACGGGTGGTTGACCTTCTCCACTTGGGGGTGACTGGATAGGAACTTCACCACTTTTTTGGTGTTTTCAGCGTGACGCTCCAGCCGCAGGGAGAGGGTCTCCACTCCCTGGAGGAGCAGGAAAGCATTGAAAGGGGAAATGGTAGCCCCGGTATCCCGCAGGAGGATGGCCCGGATATAGGTGACAAAGGCGGCGGGGCCAACGGCGTCCGCGAAGCTGACCCCGTGGTAGCTGGGGTTAGGGTTGGCAATGGGGGCGTATTTGCCGGAGGCTTTCCAGTCGAACTTGCCGCTGTCTACGATGATGCCGCCCAGGGTGGTGCCATGTCCGCCGATAAACTTGGTGGCGGAGTGGACCACGATGTCCGCGCTATGCTCGATGGGCCGGATGAGGTAGGGCGTACCGAAGGTGTTGTCGATGACCAGGGGCAGGCCGTGGGCGTGGGCAATGGCCGCAATGGCGTCAATGTCAGGGATGTCGCTGTTAGGATTGCCCAGGGTTTCCAGATAGACGGCCTTGGTGTTGGGCCGGATAGCGGCGGTGACGGCCTCCAGGTCGTGGGCGTCCACAAAGGTGGTCTCCACCCCGAACTGGGGCAGGGTGTGGGCCAGCAGGTTGTAACTGCCGCCGTAGATGGTCTTTTGGGCCACGATGTGATCCCCCGCCTGGGCCAACGCCTGGATGGTATAGGTGATCGCCGCGGCGCCGGAGGCCAGCGCCAGCGCCGCCACGCCCCCCTCCAGAGCGGCGATCCGCTTCTCCAGCACGTCCTGGGTGGAGTTGGTCAGCCGTCCGTAGATGTTCCCTGCGTCCGCCAAACCAAACCGGGCAGCGGCGTGGGCGGAGTTGCGGAAGACATAGCTGGTGGTCTGGTAGATGGGCACCGCCCTGGCGTCGGTGGCGGGGTCGGGCTGCTCCTGCCCCACATGGAGCTGCAATGTCTCAAACTTATAATTCATGGGAATGATCCCCCTCTCTCTAAATTGACGCCATTATATTCCTATAAACCTACTTTGTAAATAGGTATAGTGGTGTCGCTTGAAATCCTATTAACCTTGTGGTATGATAGGGAAAAATGGAGGGGATTTTTATGATGATTTCCACAAAGGGCAGATATGCGCTTCGTTTTTTGGTAGACCTCGCGGAGCATCAAGGTGATGGATTTGTGCCGCTGAAGGATATATCCACCCGCCAGGAGATTTCGGAGAAGTATCTGGAGATCGTGGTAAAGGAACTGGTAAAGGGCGGTCTGCTTGCCGCAATGCGGGGAAAGGGCGGAGGATACCGGCTGAACCGCGCCCCGGAGGAGTACAGTGTAAAGGCTGTCCTTGAACTGATGGAGGGGCCGCTGGCCCCCGTCGCCTGTCTGGAACCGGGACAGGATGCCTGTCCCCGGAGCAACGGCTGCCGGACGCTCCCGCTGTGGCAAGGGTTGGATAAGGTTATCTCTGATTATCTGGCGCAGTTTACTTTAGCGGATTTGTGCGACAAGAATTTTTAAATAAAGTAGAAACCAATATTGACTGACATCTGTTTTATATGTTATGATAATCTTGCTTCATCAGAAAGCGACAACTGAATAGGCTATACTGATTGGAACAGTAAAAGCCGGTTACATACGCAATCCAAACAGACACCAGTAGGGCGAGAGCCGTCGTGCTGGTGTGGTTGTGTATGCAACCGGCTTCTTTTTTGCCCTTAATAACTGAATGACCGTCTGAATGGGATACTATGCCATGATTCCGCTGTGGAGCGAGCAAGACAACGCCGTTAAAAAGGGGCAGGAACACCATTCGGAGAAAACGGCAAAACAGTGTGACGGTAAAACGCCGTCACTTAACCTCCCCAAAATTTACCCTGACGGCATTTTGCTGTCTATCTGTCCTGACCCTGACCGTGACGGCAGAATTGCCGTCACTCAACCAACTGAGGCTAACCATGACGGCAGTTTTGCCGTCACCTTTGAGCGGCATCACAGGTGATGTTACTTTTGTACGGGCTATCTCTGAGAATGGCATCATCCATGATGCCATTCTCAGAGATGAGACGGGCCAAACGCAACTGCCTCAGCGCACCCTCTCAGAAAGAAGCCGACCCCGCCCACTTCCCACACCCCAGGAGCAGCAGAACTATCCCTGTCCACGGGGATAGCGAGCATCGGATTTCGCCCCCCACGGGGCAAAATCCATTCCCAGGGGAGACCCCTGAATACCCCCCCCACGGCAGAAATTTGATAGAATGGAGGAATCATTTTGAGCGCGAGTGATGAAAAGGTACGGCTGAAAATCAGACTGACAGAAGAAGAAAAGGCCAAGTTGGAGCATAACGCCACTCTGTGCGGCCTGACCCAATCCGAATACTTTCGGCAAATTTGTTTGGGCCCGCGCCCCCGGCCCAAGCAGCCCCCAGAGTTTTGGGAACTGCTAAACGCCCTATATGAAATCCACGATAAGCTGGAACGACTGACCGCCTACTGCTCGGAAGCTGCCGAGGAATGTTCCCGGCTTGAGCGTCTTGTCCTGTTTTTGCAGGGGGTGGCGTGATGGCGACCACCAGCCTATGGCATATCAAGGGGCGGCTCAGCGACCTGATCGCCTACGTTGAGAACCCGGAGAAAACCGTACCCAAGGGCACCGAGGACTTCTTCAATGTATTTTCGTACATCCAGAACCCACAGAAAACCGCGGACGGCTCTTTTGTTACCGCTATCAACTGTCTGAAGCAAATGGCCCTGCGTCAGATGATCCTGACCAAACAGCGGTACGGCAAAGAGGACAACTATATCGCATGGCACGGCTATCAGAGCTTCAAACCGGGAGAAGTCACCCCGGATCGGTGCCACGAGATCGGCGTGAAGCTGGCACAGGAGATGTGGGGCGACAGATTCCAGGTCATCGTCACCACCCACCTGGACAAAGGCCACCTGCACAATCACTTTTGTTTTAACTCGGTGTCGTTCAAGGATGGCAAAAAGTACAACTACTCCAAAGCCGAACAGCAGCGCCTCCGGGACACCTCAGACCGTCTTTGCCGGGAATATGGCTTATCCGTTATCGAGCATGGCCGTAAGGCTCCCAGCCGCCCCGTCTGGCTGGACGAGCAGAGCGGCAAGCCCACCCGCTACAACATCTACCGGACCGACGTGCGGGAGGCCGTCAACGGAAGCCGAACTGTGGAGATGATGGAGAAGTATCTCCGGCGCAAGGGCTATCTCACCGACTTCACAGGCAAGCATTGGAAGATACGCCTGCCCCAGTACCAGCATTTCACCCGCCTGGACACCCTGGACGAGCGGTGGACGCCGGAGAATATCAGGTGCAGCCTGGGCGCACGAGCCAGCTTCGGCAATAAGCGCCCTACCGTCAATTTTGCCCCGGAGCTGCCAGAGGAACTGCGGGTCTATGTTCCGTTCCAGCGCACCACCCATATTTACCGCCTATTCCTCTATTGGGAATACCAGCTTGGCATTTTACCCAAGGGGACGACCTATCAGCCCACCAGCCCGTTTCTGAAAGAGGAACTGCGAAAGCTGGATGAAATCACCGCTCAGGCGGACTATCTGGCAAAAAACCGTATTGAAACGCTGGACGATCTTCTTTCAGCCCGTGAAACTCTCCAAAGTGAAATGGATACGCTGACCGGCCAACGGACAAACCTTCAAAATAAAATTCGCAGAGCGTCACCTGCTGAAAAAGAATGGTTACGAACTGAAAAACAGGCTGTGACTGCTCAGATCACCGCCTGCCGAAAGAAATTGAAGCTAAATGTGGGCGTTGAGGAACGCTCTATCAAAATCCAGGACACGATGGATATGGTCTATGCCAACGAGGAACAGCACCGCCAGACGGCGCAGACCAGGATGAAAGGAGAGCGATACAGATGACCGCAGAAGAAAAAACGGCGAAAATTGAGGACTATATCGCCAAATTAGACGCTGAGTGGCCCGAAATCGAGAAAATTATGGCAAGTCATGAACTCAATTTGGACACAGGGCGGGAGCCGCTTCTCCTTTGCCGCATCCCGCCCGATATGGACTTTACGCTGAAGGACGGTCACACCGAATATGAGGTGGTGGGCCACTTTGACCCAGACGGCGATGAATTTTTGCTGGAACAGATCAGCCGTAAATTAAGGGCTGCGGAGGATGACTAAAAAGCTGAGCAATCTCACTTTAAAGCGTTGAATTATTGACGGGGATATGGTATACTGATTTCGCAATACACCGTATCCGATTGTCGGAAAGGAGATACCGTGAGCAGGCAATCGAAAGAAAACAGGATCACAGCCCTCTACTGCCGTCTGTCCCAGGACGATGGGCGGGAGGGCGAGAGCAATAGTATTGTCAACCAAAAGGAATTGCTTCAAGGATACGCTCGACAGCACCGCTTCAAAAATTTGCAGTTTTTTGTGGATGACGGATGGAGCGGAACCAATTTCGACCGACCGAGTTTTCGCCAGATGGAGCAGATGATCGAAGCTGGCGAGGTTGGAACGGTCATTGTCAAGGATATGTCCCGCCTGGGCCGGAACTATCTGCAAGTGGGGATGTATACGGACATCGTGTTCGTTGAGAACGATGTGCGGTTTATCGCCGTCAACGATAACGTGGACTCAGCGGTGCAGACGGAGTTTGACATGACCCCGATCCGCAATTTCTGCAATGCCACCCTCTCATAAAGAATGACACTACACGCAGGACATAGCATCCCTGTTACCTCCGACAAAGCTGATTTGTACTGCGGGCAGAAACCACTTTATGCCGAACCTGTATTAACGGTAGCGGCTACCAAAAATGACGGAGGGTAACACAATGAACGAATTGGAACCGAGAATCCATGACGAGGCAAATGGCCTTGATTATATCCTTGCCGGGGATTACTACATCCCGGCTATAGAACTGCCGGAGGACGATGACCGTCCCATCGGGAAGTGGGGGCGGATGCACCGAGCTTACCTGGAAGAAACAAATCCGCTTCTGCTCAACCACCTGATTTTGACAGGCAAACTGCATTCCTACCTTGCCGACCTCAATAAGCAGGCGCAGAATCGTTGTTGGCTTATCATCAAGCAGATGGCCGCTGCCGAGGGCGTGACCGAGGACTTGAAGCGGCGGTCTCAGTGGGAGTGGATCAAAGCTATGAACAGCATCGTGAGCCGCACCGAGGAAATCATCAAGAGCGAGATAATCAACGCTTAACAGTTTCAAAACCCCGACAAATGCGCTGGCGCAAAAACATGAACATCAAAGGGAGGCTTGCTATGCTGGCAAGCCTCCCTTTGGCATCTGACACATTACATACTGCGGGACTAAGTAAGGCCGCAACACCTGCTGTCAGTTTTGTGATAGGGGCAAATCAATCTCTACGTCCTCTGCTGTTTTTTGGTAGAACACCATCCGCCATTCAATTCGTTCAGGCGGGTCAAAATACAGGGAAGAACAGGCTGCTCTTGGCTGACCACTCTTGTTGGTGGCCAGTATGACGCCCACAGAACTTGCCACTGTTGGCCCAGCCAAATTGGACTGTTTAGGCCGGGGGCGATCTCCCTGCCCGCAGTCCCGCACCGTTAGTGATTGTTGGGGCAGTTCCGGTTCCACTACAAAGGACATAGCGGTATAATGGGTGGGGTATTCCCATTGATCTTTGTCTTGAAAATGAGCAGCATCCATTTGTTGTGCCTCATACTCTACCACCGTCAGAGTATGGGCCTCCCCAGTGACAGGGTTGGTGAAGGGTATACTGTCCCCCGCTTCGGACACGGTGAACCGGGGGCCGGGGACGGACACTGGGCTCTGCTCCAGGGAGAGGGAAAGACTTTTCAGTGCGAGCCGGGTCTTGGTGATCCAGGGGAAGGATTCCCGGAAGAAGGTCCAGCCTTTTTCCTGGTTCAAGCCGTAGTGCTCCATGAGCCAGGCGGCCTCCCAGTCCTGCTGGTTCCTCTGCCCCCGCTCCTCCACCGGGCGACAGGCGTCCGGCACCCAGCCGAAGCCGCTCCCGCTCCGGCGGCGCTGGGGTTTCCCGTTCACCGTCAGGGTGGGCTGGTAGCTTATGGTCATGGGGTTTTCCGCGTCCTGCTGCTCCAGCTCTTCCGCGGTCCATTCCCGGCCCTCCTGCCCGTTGGGCCACCACTTTTCCAGGAAGGCCCGCAGGGCATCCGGCTCGATCTCCACGCAGACATCCATCACCAGCCCTTTCCCGCAGGAATACACCGCCGGGATGTGCCACATCCTCCCAGCCCAGGCGAAGGTTTTACCGATTGGAATTTCCTTCCCCGGCTTGTCGTGGCCGCAGTGGCGGCCGCCGAAGCCGTCACCAAAGTACACCTTCCACTCCGGGCGTTCAGGCGGCCCCTCTGCCTCCGGCTCATCGGGCATCAGGTCGTAGTATTCCTTGGAGAAGGGGATCTTCCCGCAGTCGAAGCCGGCCTGCACTTCTCTGATGTAGCCGTAGGGATCCTCCATGGGCGTCAGCCCCAGGCCGTCCCGCAGGCCGTCCAGGGCGGCGCGCTGCTCCGGCGTGGGCGGGTAGGTCTCCAGGTAAGCGTCGAATTCCCCCCGGTTCCACATCCACGCCTGTTCTGCCGCATCGAATCCGCAGGCCAGAATCAGCCGTACAAAGTCCTCAAAGCTCCGGGCCAGCGGGTGGACATGATCCCCCGGCAGGTTGGAGGGATTGACAGCGAACACCATCTCCCCAAAGCCCTTTACAAAGCAACAGTGGATGCCGTCCACCCCCGCCCAGCCGATGACCTCCGCCCCTTTCGGGGTGCAGAAGTAGCCACCGCTGGTGTCCCCCGGTTCCAAACTAAGCTGGGAAAAGTCAATGTCCAGTTTCTTATATTTCTCGTACAGCGTCATGGTAAGTTCCTCCTGTGGTCGATTGCTGATATTATAGCACCATTGATATTGGGATACAATGCGATTATTTTGAACATTTTTCAAACTGTGAAAAATGTTCAAATTGACATCTTGATTGGTGATACGCTACTTCGCAAGCAGTGTCTTTGTTCCCACAAAGACTCAAAACAGCTTTCCGGCGGTCACGCCGGAAAGCTGTTTTTGCTTGTTGGTGGCACCGCCCCCAAACCCCTTTTCGCAGAATTTCATTCTGTGGCTACGCACCGTTCCGGCGCTTTTTCTCCCGCTCCCGGCGGAGATTTTTAGAAAACGGCGAGGCTGGCTTACCAGCATGATCGCAAACTGCCCCATAAAGGGGAACGGCATTTTTTCAAAATCCGTCAGACTCGCAGAGCCGCAGCCAGCGTGAAACGCTGTTCAAAGGGTTTGGGATGCTTCCCAACAAGCAAAACCTGCGGTTTCCGGCATCGACGGGAACCGCAGGTTTTGAGCGTTTGTATATACAAACGCCCTGCTTGCCACAACTGCCAAAGCCTATCAAAAGTGGTTGAATACCATTCGGTTCAGTGGTATACTTGGCTTAGTCTTCTCGAGACAAATCGGCAAGTCTTCATTTTTGGAGGTGGCACTTTGCTGTTTCACACATTTTCCTCCCAGGAGGAACGGCGAAAATTTGGCGGTTCAGATTTCTTTGAAATACAATTCTGTAGAATGCCGCCAAAAACGGAAGTGGGAATAATTACCGCAGTAGATAGCGTTAACCATTGGTTTGATGATTCCCTCTATGTAAGTGGAGATGATGACAGTGCATTTCTGCAAGAGTATGATGGCATATTTGACTGTGGAATTTATAATAATTTAGAAACCGGTACAATAGACCCGTATGGAATCAATTATTATGAGCCTGACCTAATTGATACTATAATTGCGAAACTTCTGAACATAAGGCCGACAGATTACGAAAAGCTTGTTGAATGGTTAAATACAGCAAAAAAATATAATGGCTTTTACATATTGGGTGTATAAACAACTTTCAGTTTATCGGGGAAATTTCATCTTTTAGGTGAAGTTCTCCTTGATAAATGCTCTTTTGTAAAACGCCCAGCTTGTCACATAGCGCATCGCCACAACTTGCGCCAGCCCTCGACAAAAATTTCCGCAAAGGCATTGACAGGAACATCCGTTTGTGCTACCATAATGGAGAATTGAATACTGCACATATTTTTCACGCAGATACATAGACCGAACCACAGCGTTTTGCTGGGGTCGGTCTTATTGTATCTGCGTTTTTTGTTTTTGAAGGGAGGCCGGACAATGGAAAAAATCAAGACGGAGGAAGCCGGGCGCAAGCGGGGCAGGCCGAAGCTGGACGCCCACATCACCGAGGAATACGCCCCCAGCAGACGGCAGGCGCTGAACAAGATGTATATGTACGAGGGCGTCCATCTGTTATTGGTAGCGGCTACCGAAATTCAAAACAGCGAGGTCTTGTGGCGGGAGGACAGAACAGCCGTCACCTTAAAATCTCGTGACAGCATTCTGGAGCAGCTCGGCAGAATGGCGGTGCAGGACAAGTTGGGTCATACCGATTGCGTCTATCTCGCCAACCTTGCCATCGCCGCCGTTCAAAATGGGTACACCTCACGGGAGGTAGAAATTGTTCTGCGGGAAATCCGCATGGCGGCGAAGTCCAGCATGAAAAATCCAGACGATGAGGCACTTTATTGTGCGCTGGGCAACACCGTGGACATTCTGCGGAGCATGGGAGGTATCACATGAAAACAGAAAAACGGCCAGTAGAAATTACAGTGGCGGGGGAACTCCCCGGCTTTGAATACGGCGAGTGTCGGGGCGTATTTTTAAACTTGGGGCTTGATGTGGAAATGGACGGAGTGACCTATCACCTGTCCAGCAGCTTTGCGGAAAAAGCGGAAATGGGCGAGGTCATTGACACAACAGAACTTGAGCGGAACGGGCGGCGGACAGCGTAAAAACTTTTGATGTCCGTCAGAAAACTATTGCTTTACAGTGCTAAAGCGGCTATAATGGGAGCAGGTAACAGATGCTATGTTCCTGCGTCCAGGGAGGTAAAAAAACAAGATGCAGGAAAAATACAATGTTGGAATTTATTGCAGGCTCAGCCGGGACGATGAGAGAACCGGGGAGTCCGTGTCCATCGAAAATCAAGAGTTACTATGTAAAGGGTGGAGTCACCACCTAATACATATGACTGCGGTTC
>ERZ779623.17-NODE-17-length-150411-cov-8.893819_pt1 | contig 150411 bp, 118 predicted proteins | sample MGYA00514189_ERZ779623 | MGnify/ENA primary metagenome ERZ779623 (study PRJEB29562, sample SAMEA4376712) | mouse gut metagenome | isolation source: Cecum | study: EMG produced TPA metagenomics assembly of the A DSS colitis mouse model was used to assess the... | reverse complement strand
GCCGTATGGTGATTGAGGAATTGCTGAAAGCTACGATTGAGGGCTTGGGTACACGGGGCGAGGTGCCTGTATTCCCGATTCAGATTTTCAAGGTGAAGGACGGGGTATCTTACTCGGAAAAGGACTTTGAGAAAGCGATGAAAGCGGAGAACATAGAGGATGCGATGAAAGACAGTTACGAAGCTCCGAACTTTGACCTGTTGCTGAAGGCTTGTCAGACTACCGCGAAAGCGCTGTTCCCGAACTTCATGTTCCTCGACACGCCTTTCAACACGAATGAGAAATGGAAAGCGGACGACCCGAAACGTTATATCTACGAATTGGCTACGATGGGTTGCCGCACACGTGTATTTGAGAATGTGGCGGGAGAAAAGTCTTCTTTGGGACGTGGTAATCTTTCTTTCACTACGCTGAATATGCCGAGACTGGCTATCGAAGCCCGCATCAAGGCTGAAAACCTGATAGAGGACGAACGCAATGCGGATGCTATCGAGCAGAAAGCGAAGGAGATTTTCATCGAGTCTGTACACACGATGTCTGCTTTGGTGGCCGACCAGCTTTACGAGCGTTATCAATATCAGCGCACGGCACTGGCTCGTCAGTTCCCGTTTATGATGGGAAATAACGTATGGAAAGGTGGCGCAGAGTTGAATCCGAACGAGCAGGTAGGCGATGTATTGCGCAGCGGTACGCTGGGAATCGGATTTATCGGCGGACACAATGCGATGGTGGCTCTTTACGGAAAAGGACACGGACACAGCCGGAAGGCATGGGACACACTGTATGAAGCGGTGATGGAGATGAATAAGGTAGTGGACGAATACAAGGAGAAATATAATCTGAATTACTCTGTATTGGCTACTCCGGCGGAAGGGCTTTCAGGACGTTTCACGAAGATGGATCGCCGGAAATACGGTAAGATTCCGGGAGTGACGGATCGTGATTATTATGTAAACTCATTCCATGTGGATGTGAAAGAGCCGATCAGCATTGTGGAGAAGATTAAGAGCGAAGCTCCGTTCCATGCCATCACGCGTGGCGGACACATCACATATGTGGAACTGGACGGTGAAGCGCAGAAGAATGTGCGTGCCATCGCTAAAATTGTGAAGGTGATGCATGACGAAGGAATCGGCTACGGTTCTATCAATCACCCGGTGGACACTTGTCACAACTGCGGTTACAAAGGAGTGATTTTCGACAAATGTCCGGTTTGCCAAAGTGAAAGTATTCTCCGTATGCGCCGTATCACGGGTTATCTGACGGGCGACTTGAGTTCATGGAACTCTGCCAAACGGGCGGAAGAAAAAGACCGTGTGAAACATCTGTAAACCAATGAATTTATTAGGAACTTATCCTGAAACAATAGTGGACGGTGCAGGCATCCGGTATTCTATTTATCTTGCCGGATGCGCTCACCACTGCCACGGTTGCCACAACCCGGAAAGTTGGAATCCGAAAGCGGGGGAACTGTTGACGGAAGAGAAGGTTTCGTCTATCATCAAGGAGATTAAAGCGAATCCGTTGTTGGACGGGGTGACTTTCTCCGGTGGGGATCCTTTCTTTCATCCCGAAGAATTTCTGTCGCTTGCCAGGCGGGTGAAAGAAGAGACGGGGATGAATGTGTGGTGCTACACCGGGTACACGTATGAGGAGATTCAAGCGGAACCACGGTTGAAAGCCGTTCTTCCATACATTGATGTTTTGGTGGACGGACGTTTCGAGCAGTCGCTCTTTTCTCCTTATCTGGAGTTTCGGGGGAGTAGTAATCAGCGGATTCTGAAATTGAGGTAAACCTGCAATAGAACTTACACTGAAATTGAAGTAAATCTGAAGTTGAGATCAGGACTTCCCCACCACTAAAAAAACTTATTTTTCAAAGAAAACAAAAACACCTGTATGGTTGTTTTGTTTACTTTTACGGACAAAAGAGATTTCTACAAGAATAAGTTTTTTATGGTACAAACAATAAATACAACTCATAATATATCTGACGAATCCGACGGATTGCCGATGCCTAAACGTATTTGGGCGGTAGTATCCGTCGGATTCGCTCTTTGCATGTCTGTACTGGACATCAATATAGTCAATATCGTATTGCCTACGCTTTCGCACGACTTCGGGACAACGCCTGCCGTGACGACATGGATTATCAACGGGTATCAGTTGGCAATCGTTATTTCACTGTTGTCTTTCTCCGCTTTGGGGGAGATGATCGGTTACCGGAAGGTGTTTCTTTCGGGCATCGGATTGTTTTGTATCACTTCGCTGATTTGTGCGCTGTCCGATTCGTTTTGGACGCTGACGGTGGCACGTATTTTTCAAGGGTTCAGCGCTTCAGCTATTACAAGTGTGAATACGGCGCAGTTACGGTATATTTACCCGAAAAGTCAGATTGGCCGAGGGATGGGAATTAATGCGATGGTGGTGGCTATATCGGCGGCAGCCGGGCCTTCCGTGGCGAGTGGAATTCTTTCCATTGCCAGTTGGCATTGGTTGTTTGCTATCAATGTGCCGTTGGGAATTACGGCGCTGGTACTGGGTATCAAGCATTTGCCGAAGCAGGAAGAGCTTTCGAAACGGAAGTTCGATTATATCAGCGCCATAGCGAATGCGGTTACTTTCGGGTTGCTGATTTATACGCTGGATGGGTTTGCGCACCATGAGAAAATGGATTTCCTTGTTGTTCAGTTGGTGGTGTTGGCAGTGGTCGGGACGTATTATGTGCGTCGGCAGTTGACACAGGCGACCCCACTCCTACCGCTCGATTTGCTGCGGATACCGATTTTCGGGTTGTCTATCCTGACTTCCATTTGTTCGTTTATTGCGCAGATGTCGGCAATGGTGTCTTTGCCGTTTTTCCTTCAGAATACGTTAGGGCATAGCGAGGTGATGACCGGGTTGCTGCTCACTCCGTGGCCGTTGGCAACGCTTGTCACAGCACCGTTGGCGGGATATCTCGTCGAACGGATTCATCCGGGGATATTGGGGAGCATCGGGATGGTTCTGTTTGCCGTCGGGCTGTTCTCGCTTTCAAGCCTGACTGCCGAGTCGTCTGACATTAGTATTATTTTGAGATTGATGTTATGCGGTGCGGGATTCGGGCTGTTTCAGACGCCTAATAACAGTACGATTATCTCTTCAGCTCCGACACAGCGTTCGGGCGGAGCCAGTGGAATGTTGGGGATGGCTCGCTTGATGGGGCAGACAACGGGAACGACGTTGGTGGCTTTGCTTTTCAGCTTTGTCACACATGACCGGAGCACGGCTGTCTGCTTAATGGTAGGAAGCGGATTTGCTGTTGTGGCGGCTATCGTCAGCAGTTTGAGGTTGTCACAGCCTTCTACGCTAAAAAGTAAATAAAGTAAAACCCTGAAAGGGCGGAATAACTCGTATTCCTAATATTTCAGGGCTTTGTAAAACATACTACACATTATTGTTTGACAGGGGAATTTTTCATTCAAATTGCTTTGTTCGATTTGCTTTATTCCACCTGTTTTCATTCAAACTATTTCACTTGATTTATTTTATTCCATCTGTTTCATTCTTTCATTTCTAGTATTCCGTTTCACGGATGACTTCTACCAGACGGCGGAAATCTTCGGGATACACATCGCCGATATTCCCGATACGGAAGGTATCTGCTTTTGAAATCTTTCCCGGATAGATGACAAAACCTTTGTCTTTCAGTGCATAATAGAAAGCCTTGAAGTCGAATCCTTCATGCGGGTAGAGGAAAGAGGTGATGATGGGCGACTGAATGTCGTCTTCGAGCAATGTCTTAAATCCAAGGGAGCGCATACCTTCTACCAACACACGGTGGTTTTCACAATAACGTTGATAGCGTGCTTCTACTCCACCCTCTTCAATCAGTTCCGCTAATGCTTGTTTGAAAGCACGGACAACGTGGGTGGGCGAAGTGAAGCGCCATTTGCCATGGCCTTTCTCCATCGTTTCCCACTGGTCGTAGATGTCCAAAGAAAGAGAGCGGGCAATGCCTTTGCAGCGCATCAGTTCCGAGCGGCGGGCGATGATAAACCCGAAGCCGGGCACGCCCTGAATACATTTGTTGGAGCTGCTAATCAGGAAGTCGATGCCGAGTTCGTTCACGTCCAGGGGGATGCCGCCAAAGCTACTCATACAGTCTACAATCAGTTTTTTACCATGCATTTTGACTATATGAGCGAGTTCACGGATAGGATTCAGAATGCCGGTGGTTGTTTCGCAGTGTACGAAGGCAACGTGGGTGACGTCGGAATTATTGCTCAGGTAATCGTCTACGTATTCTACGGAAACTTGTTCTGTTTCTTCAAAGGCGAGCATATCATAGTCTAGGTGATAGTATTCGGCGATATTGCCCATACGGTCACCATAGGCTCCGTTGCTGCAAATCAACAGTTTGTCTTTCGGGGTGATGGTTGCACCTAAAACGGCTTCTACGCAGTATGTGCCGCTGCCTTGCAGAAGGACAGAGGTGTAGTCTTCGGTATTTTTAGTGGCAATGCTCACCAGGTCTTTGCGGAGTTCCTGGACGATGCCGAGGTTATAATCTGTATCCCAGGTGCACCAGTCGGTCATCATGGCTTCCTTAACTGTTTCGGAGGTGGTCAGAGGGCCGGGAGTCAATAGTAAATATGGTTTCATAATCATTTATTTCTTTAGAAGTGAGTTATTAATTTTTGTTTGTATGGGAGGGGATTATTTGCCGGCATTGAGTGTTTCAATCAAAGCGGGCAGTTCTTCGATGGTACGAATCACGTGAGAAGCGCCTGCAGCGAGCATACGTTCTTTGACATCTGCGATGCGGGCTTCCAGTTCGGTGGCGGGCATGTTACGGGTTTCTTCTTCGGTAAGTGCCATTTCGTTACTGCCGAGGATGACGCCTACGCTACATACTTTGGCGTTGACTCCTTCTTTTATATCCGCTATTGTATCGCCGACTTTCACTACTGCATCAAGACTGGGAACAGCGAGTTTTATCAGGTTCTCGAAAATCATGTAGGGGGCGGGACGTCCGGCAGGGAACAGATTGGGAGTGGCGCAGTAATCCACACGGTAGCCTTTTGCCTGTGCGGCGGGAAGAACTACGTCCATCATTTCGCGGGTATAGCCGGTGGTGGAGCCGATTTTCAGACTGTCGGCACGCAGTTTCTCCAAGGTGGGGATGACGCCGGGGATAGGGTCTGTATAGTTCTCGAGGGAAGCGAAGAGGTGCTTTTCGAACAGGCGGTTCAGTTCTACAACGTCTTCTTCTGTCCATGCACGCTGATAGCGGGCGATGAATTGTCCGTTTACTTCGGGCATGGAGAGCAGTTCGCGGATATGCTGGATTTTAGGCAAACCCATCGGTTTGCGGGTTTGCACGACATCAATCGTCAGCCCTTTTTCCGCAAAGGCTTCGATAAAGGCGGCTACGGGGGCAAAGCATCCGTAATCAACGGCTGTACCGGCCCAATCCATGATAATACATTCAATCTTTTTCATTCTTGTTTCTATATAAATTAATTGTTTATTGTTACGTTATGCGAGAGAAGGAAGCGGGCAGGGTTCGCCGCTACATATTTCCTTCTGTTTTCCTTTTTTGTATCGCTGCATCAGGTAGACCATGGAGATGGTGAACGCAAAGAGACAAACAAGACCCACTGTACCCGCCATCGTGTTATAAAATTCGAGCCAGTTCAAATCGGGGTTGAAACATTCTTTGAAGACTAGAACGAGGACGGTGCCTGTATAGCCGATAGAGTCGACCATTGCGATGAAGAAGCCGACATTGCCTTTGATGCGGAAGCAGGCGATGAAGCGGTCGAAGAAGATGGTCTGAAAGCTCAGGTACGAAAAGTACAGGCAAAGGCTTTGGATAAACAGCCACACTAATGGGGATAGTTGCAGGGTATGATAGTTGAAAGCGACAAAGCTAAGGGTGCTTGCTCCGGCGATGACAAGTGTCAGCAGGATGGAGAGTACTTTGATATGGCTTTTCACTAATGCGAGTGTGGCAAATACGGCTAGTATTATCAGGGTGACTAAGCCATCCACTTTGGCAAATACCCAGGAGGAAAGGCCGACGGAGTTCACGTCTATAATTTTCACGAGGAAGTCCTCTTTTACGTCTTGCAGGACGGTGAGAAAGAGGTTGGCGAAGAAAAGCAGGGTGAGCACGGGAGCAAAGTTGCGGAATAGTTTCCAACGTTGTTGTTTGTCCAGGGTGACGCGTTCTACACGGAGTGCCTTGTCTTCGGCGGTAGGCTTGGGAAGGTGGTCGAGTATATAGCCGAGTCCTGCGAGCAGGGGCAGCGCGACTGCCCCGATGAGTGCGGGCATCCAAAATTCGCTGACATGCAAGGTGTTGACAACGAACAGCCCGATTGACTTGGCTGTTCCGCTACTGACTGCAATGCTAAGCCCGAAGAGGGAAGCGAGCAGGTCTGTCACGCGCCGTCCTTCGAGAAAGCTGAATATGACACCCCACATACAACCCAGCGAGAGGCCGTTGAAGAACAACGCCAGTACATTGAACGGGCGGGGAAGGCATCCGAAAAGAACCAAAGAGAGTTCGGCAACCGTTATAGAAACAAGAATGAATTTCAGGCGACCTTCTCTCTTTAGTTCAGAAATGAGTTTGATTCCGATAAACTTGGATACCATATATCCGAAGATTTGGATAATACTGGTGGCTATCTTATAGTCCATGCCAAAGAGTTCCATGCCGTCGAAGATGGCGGCTGTGAAGGGTTTGCGAAGTGCATAGACTAATGAATAGGACAGTAGCGCCGCGCCGCCTGCGTAGAGGATAAATAGTAAATCGGAGAGTTTCTTTTGAGCCGAAGGCGACAGTTTTTCTTTGAAATTCATAATGCTTTCTTTTTGTTTCCGGTGCAAAATTAGGGGGTTGGGGTGAGCGAAAAAATGAATTTTGATGAATCATTTGTTATATATCGGCTTTTGAACGGGGTGAAATATTAATGTAATATTCATGCAATAGAATCATAATACGGTAGTCATTCCTTTGCAAAGGAATCAATTTAGCAAACTCAAAATTATGGACGAACTGACAGAGATTTATAGAAGGATTGAGTATCTGAGAAACAATGGTGTCAAGATGAAGGATATAGCGGATCGGATTGATATGGCTCCGAGTGTATTGTCTGCTCTCTATTCTAGTGTATTTCCCGCGTATATCGAGTTACTGAAGACGCGTACGACGGATGAAGCGCTGGATGAAGCGCTAGCTTTGGTGAATAATGTTTCGAAGAAGAGGTTATTAAGTAGCGTGGCTTCGATGAGGTTGTTACTTCAGGAGATGGAGCCGGACGCGCAGTGTGAAGCGGAGAACGGTAATTCGTTTATCAAGTTGCTGGGAAGGGAGACGAAGGAGTCTGTACGGGAAGTGTATAATTATAGTGGGGTGTATCTTAGTTATAGTTTGTCGTCTTCGACGGATAGCTTGAAGATTGAACCGTATATGATTTGTGCTTCGGAGAATAATGAATATGTGAAAGTGGGGATGATTAATGCGTACAAGTCTGTGCACTGGGGAAATGGTATTATTAGCAATCACCAGAATTCGTATCTGATGTTTAATGAACGGGATTTGCCGCAGTTTGCGTTGGTGACTATTTATCTGCAATTACCGCATTATGAGTTTCCTAGTATGCTGAAGGGGTTGTATCTGTGTTTGGATTATAATCACAATCCGATAGCCCGGCGGATTGTGCTGGTGAAGCAGTCGAATTGTGTAGATGTCAAGGAGTTTCTGAAGATGGAGGGGAGGTTGGTGCCAAAGGAGGATTTGACGCCGGAACTGGAGGTGTTTTATAATTATACGTGTCAGGAGGGAGATTATATTAAAACGTGTACGGTGCCTTCACCGAAGTTGGATGAGAGGGATTTGGGGAGAGAGAAGGCTCTGTTGAAATTATAGTTCTTTCTTTTCTCTTAAAAGAAAGAACCAAAGAAAAGTTCAAGGCTTACTTTTTTCTCCTACTCACTTCCTTCACTACGCTAAAGGGCAGAAACTCGCTTCGCTCAAACAATCTGCCCTTTTTAACGCTTCGTTACGGGCGTTCGCTTGACGGAGAAAAAAGTAGGCCGGGGAGCCTTGCGGCATGAGAGGGGTGATTTTTGGTCGAATCAATGGTGGTAGTGAGGGGATAATAATAGGTCGGTAAGTGTTGTGACATGGTAACTTTAACGAGGAAAAGAGCATTGCTTGGACTGGTGTTTTGCTTGATGTATGTGGCGAAAATTGATGTATCTGGTGGAAGTCGATGTATATTGGTTTATGTAAAAGGCAAGCCGGGAAACCCTGTGATACGTGCGTTAGTATTGTTTTGTAACGGCGTTTGGGGGTTCCCGGCTTGCTTTTTTATTATTTTTTCTATTCGGTTGTTTCCGGTTTTTCTATTTTCCGGTTTCTTATTTTTCTGTTTTTTCTAGTTGGTCGTTTCTAGTTTTTTTTGTTTGGCTAGAAGAAGAACCTCAATATATCATTGAAGTTGGCCCAAATCAGCAGACCGAAAAGGAGAATCATTCCCGCCATTTGAGCGTATTCCATGAACTTGTCGCTCGGTTTGCGACGGGCTATCATCTCATAGAACAGGAATAGGACATGTCCACCGTCAAGTGCGGGGATGGGCAGGATGTTCATGAAAGCCAGGATAATGGAAAGGAAGGCTGTCATGTACCAGAATTGATGCCAGTCCCATGTTGCGGGGAAGATACTGCCTATGGTTCCGAAACCACCCAGTTGCTTCGCTCCTTCTTTGGAGAAAAGGTATTTCATGTTGCCAACGTAACCTTTCAGGGTTTTTACACCGAGAGATACACCGGCAGGGAAGGATTCGAGGAAAGCGTATTGTTTCTTCACCATTGGCAGCAGACGGTCTGTCACCAGGCAGGCGGATACTCCCATAAGGTAGGCGGAGTCTACACGCATGCTTAATGTGTCTGTCACGCCACCACGTACGTAGGTCAGTGTGATGAGACGTGGGTCGATGCTGTCTTTGAGCAGAGTGGCTTCGTTTTTCTTGCGCTCTGCCATCGTTTCTTTGAAGTCGGAGAAGGAGATTGGTTTTCCGTTCAGGGCGATGATGCTGTCACCCGGCAGGATGCCTGCCTGCGCAGCTGGAGAGTTCACCATTACACTGTCGATAACGTATGGGAAACGATAGGATGCAAAGCGGACGCTGTCTGCCAACAGGCGTTGCATCAGGTCTTCGGGAATGTAAACGGATGCTTTCGCGCCGTTACGGAGAACGCTTACTTCACGGGCATCGGCTATTTGGCTTAACATATCGCCATCATAACGTTCAAAAGGAACGCCGTCGGCAGAGAGAAGTATGTCACCGTCCCGGAAGCCGACTGATTTGGCGGTTTCGTTGAAGTCCATACCGAGGGGGGCTTCCTGTACCTTTATATATTGGTCGCCCCAGGCAAAGAGTATCATCGAGTAGATGAAGAGCGCCAGCAAGAAGTTGAACAGTACGCCGCCGACCATGATTAACAGGCGTTGCCACGCCGGTTTGGAACGGAATTCCCACGGTTGTTCGGGTTGTTTCATCTGTTCGGTATCCATTGATTCATCAATCATACCGGCTATCTTTACGTAGCCGCCCAGTGGCAGCCAGCCTACGGCATATTCTGTTTCACTTTTCTTCGGTTTGAACTTAAACAGGGTGAACCAAGGGTCAAAGAATAAGCAGAATTTTTCTACGCGTACCTTAAACAAACGGGCAAAGAGAAAATGCCCGCCTTCATGAATGACGACGAGCAAAGACAAGCTCATAATCAATTGCAGGGCACGAATCAAAAATGTTTCCATGTTTATTATTTACTATTTACAATTTACTAATTACTATTTACAAAATACTATTTACGAATTACCGTTTTTTGTTCAGAGACTTTGCCGGCACACGAGTTCGGAAGCTATTCTTCGTGCTTCCGCATCGGTGGCTACATAGTCGTCATATGTAGGATTCGCTATAAACATAGCGCGTTCCATGGTCTTTTCTATTACGTCGCTCATGGCGAGGAAGCTGATGCCGTCTTTCAGGAAGGAGGCTACCACTACTTCGTTGGCGGCATTGACGATACAAGGCATATTGCCACCCCGGTACATGGCTTCATAGGCCAGGGCGAGGTTGCGGAATCGTTTTGTATCGGGTTGCTCGAATGTCAGGTTTGTGCACTTGGCAAAGTCGAGACGCTCGAAAGAAGAGCTGATACGGTCGGGGTAAGAGAAAGCGTACTGGATGGGCAGGCGCATATCGGGCATGCCTAGTTGGGCTTTCACTGCACCGTCCTCAAACTGCACCATCGAGTGGATGACGGATTGGGGATGTACCACTACTTCGATTTGGCTGGGCTGGACGCCAAACAGCCATTTGGCTTCGATTACTTCGAAACCTTTGTTCATCATGGAGGCGGAGTCGATGGTTATCTTGGCTCCCATCTCCCAGTTGGGATGCTTCAGGGCTTGCGCTTTGGTAACAGATTTTAGTTGTTCCAGGGTGCAGGTGCGGAAAGGGCCGCCTGAAGCGGTTAGTATTACTTTTTCTATCGGGTTGCCGACTTCTCCTGCCAAACACTGGAAAACAGCCGAGTGCTCGGAATCTACGGGCAGAATCGGTGTGCGGTATTGTTGCGCTAATTGATTAATCAGTTCGCCGGCTACGACGAGCGTTTCTTTGTTTGCCAGCGCGATGGCTTTCCTGGCACGGATGGCGTTAATAGTAGGTTTCAGTCCGGCGTAACCAACCATGGCTGTCAATACCATGTCGATGGGACCGGCTTCCACAATCTGACAGATGGCATCGGTTCCTGCATATACCTTGATGGGCAGGTCGCTCAATGCTTCTTTCAATTCAGAATACTTTTCCTCGTTGGCTATCACGACTACTTCCGGCTGGAACTTCCGTGCCTGGGCAATCAGTAGTTCCACGCGGTTGTTGGCTGTCAGTGCATAGGCTTCGTACAGGTCGGGATGTTCCTCGATAACCTGCAATGCCTGTGTACCGATAGAGCCTGTGGAACCTAAGATGGCTATTTGTTTCTTCTTTTTATTCTTTTCTATATTCATTTTTAAAATACGATATATTTTTCCGGATTCACCGGATGACCTTTGTACCAAAGCTCGAAATGCAGATGCGGGCCTGTGCTAAGAGTTCCGCTGTTTCCTACTAAGGCAATGGCTTCACCACCTTTCACACGGTCTCCTTCTTTTTTGAGCAGGGAACCGCAGTGTTTATAAAACGAGATTAAATCCTGATTATGCTGTACGCCAATCAGATAACCTGTCTCGGCGGTGTATGTGCTGAGGATAACGGTTCCGTCCATCGTAGCCAGCACACTCTCGTTGGGGTTGGCGGCAATGTCCGTGCCGAAATGTTTCTTTTCTGCGTTGAAGTGGTCGGAAACCATTCCACGGGTGGGGCGATACAGGATTAACCCCGTTACGTCCGGTTGGGAAGTGATGGATGTCAGGTTGTATTTCTCGTTTTCCTCGTACTGGCGGCGGAATTCTTCTTCGCGCTTGGTGCGTTCCATCAATGTGTCTTCACGGACGGCGGTCAGTGAGTCGAGCGTCTGCACGCTGTCGATGGGGACTTTGCCGCTGAAAATATCCTGAATGTTCATAATGTAAAGGTTCTGCCGGTTGAGAACCTCTTGCAGGGAGTCCACACGCAGGGCGTTGTCTACGATTTGGGAACGGACTTCACTGTTCATGTAGCCCGGAAGGTAGTTGCGCAAAGGAGTAAAGGCAATGATGCAGGCGGCAATCAGGAAAAGTACTGCCAGTACGCAGAGTAACACCGAAAGGCCATTGAGTTTGGATACACGAAGTCCCACAATCTCTTCAAGCGTATTCTCATTGACAATCGTCAATTTATACTTGAACTTGAAATTTTTCCAGAAAGCTTTACTTCGTCTTTTCTTCGGCATCTTTGGTTATTAAAAAATTAAAAATAAAAATTCGGGGACTTGTACTATTTTTCAGGCACGGTTCACACGGATTTCACGGTTTTTGTCAATCAAGGTTCGCAAGGGAACCGTGTCATCCGTGCCTGATTTTATCCGGAAGCCGTGTCATCCGCCTCTAGCTCATCCAGGTTCAGCAACCCTTCGGGAAGCTCTACGGTAATGAGTTTTTGTTTCTGGTCTATGCCTAGGATAAATTCTTCCTGGGCGGGAACCAACAGTTCTTCATCATCTTTTTCGATTACGAAGAGGGTATTGACGGTGGTTGTATCTACATCGACCACTTCTCCCAAAGACCCGTGGTGGATGTCTTCCATCTGGAAACCGATAAAGAAGTTCCAGGACAATTCGCCGTCTTCGGCTTCTTCAGCGTGCTTCACGGGGAAGTAGACTTCTATATTGGTGAACATCCGGGCACGTTCGGCGGTATCTATTCCTTCCAGTTTCACCAGGGCGGTGGAGTCTGAACGGAAGCGGTATTCTTCGATGAAGAAGGGCACGAAGATGCCGTCGAGCAGGCAGACCAGATAATCGCAGTCCGCCCGGTCGAAAATATCGTCCGTGAAGGTGAACTGCAACTCGCCGTGGATGCCGTGCGGTTTGTTGAATAATCCTATTTTATATACTTCTTCTTTTTTTATCATATTCGGGTGATTCGGGCTCCGATGGCATTCAGACGTCCTTCGATGTTCTGATAACCGCGGTCTATTTGTTCAATATTACTAATGGTACTGGTTCCCTCGGCGCTCATGGCGGCAATCAGAAGGGCAATACCGGCACGTATGTCCGGAGACGTCATGCGGGCACCGCGCAGCTTGAAGCCGTGATTGTGTCCGATGACTACCGCACGGTGAGGGTCACAGAGAATGATTTGCGCGCCCATGTCTATGAGTTTGTCTACGAAGAACAGGCGGCTTTCGAACATTTTCTGATGGATGAGTACGCTTCCTTTGGCTTGGGTGGCTACTACGAGCATCACACTCAGTAAGTCAGGTGTCAGTCCCGGCCAGGTGGCGTCGGCTATGGTCATGATGGAGCCGTCGATAAAGGATTCTATCTCGTATGTCTCTTGCGCAGGAACGTAAATGTCGTCTCCCCTTTGTTCGAGCTTGATGCCCAAACGGCGGAAGTTCTCGGGGATGATGCCCAGATTCTCGTAAGAGACATTCTTTATGGTTATTTCGCTTTTTGTCATGGCTGCCATGCCGATGAAACTGCCGACTTCAATCATATCGGGCAATACGGTGTGTTGCGCGCCATGCAGTGCTTCCACGCCTTCGATGGTGAGGAGGTTGGATGCGATGCCGCTGATTTTCGCTCCCATGTGGTTGAGCAGGCGGCAGAGCTGTTGCAAGTACGGTTCGCAGGCAGCGTTGTAGATGGTAGTAGTGCCTTTAGCAAGTACGGCGGCCATCACTATATTGGCGGTTCCGGTGACGGATGCTTCGTCGAGCAACATATAGTTACCACGAAGCTTGTCGGCGGTGATTTCGTAGATTCCACGTTCCTCGTCGTAGCGGAAATCCGCGCCCAGGGCTTGAATGCCGACAAAGTGAGTGTCCAGGCGACGGCGACCGATTTTGTCTCCACCCGGTTTGGATATCAGTGCTTTGCCGAAGCGTGCAACCATCGGCCCGATTAGCATCACAGAACCACGCAGACTGGAACATTTCTTCAGAAATTCATCGCTTTCGAGATAAGCGAGGTCTACGTTTTCAGCCTTAAAGCTATAAGAGTCAATGCTTTTTTTTGCAACTGTGACACCCATCTCGCGCAGGAGCTGTATCAGGTTGTTGACATCCAAAATGTCAGGTATATTGTTCACTGTCACTTCCTCACCGGTCAGCAACGTGGCACAGATTATCTGCAAAACTTCGTTTTTGGCACCTTGCGGATGAATTTCCCCGCAGAGCCGATGTCCCCCTTCAATTACAAATGAAGCCATTGATATTTAGTTTTAAGTATTAAGTATTAGCGTCATGTATCAAAGTAGCAGGCATTAAATATCAGGTATTTACTTAATCCCTAATACTTTTTCCTAATATCTTCTCTTAGTGTTCTGACGGTTATTGGTATAGTTCGTCTTCGGACGATAGTTCTGGTTCAAACGTTCTGCCATCAGGCGGACGATATCATCCGTCATCTGAAGTTTGCCGTCAGAAAGCTCGTAGAGGTCTTCGGCAATCTTCTTGTCGTCTACCGTATCCTTGTTCCATGCCATGTAGTCCTTCTTCATGTGGTTGCAGATGAGGGCTACGAGGTTTCTCTTTTCGTTTCCTTCGGGAAATTCGATGGCTTTCTTTATCAGGATTTCCAATGTGCGTCCGTAGTGACGGTAACGCATACGGGAAGTGTAATAAGGAATGTGGTCGGGACGTGTCACCAGGTTATCTTCACGGATAATTTCATAAGGATAGTCAATATCCAGTTCGAAACCGGACATGATGGCGAGGTGATCCCACAATTTATGCTTGAAATCGGGCACATCACGCAGATGAGGGAACATATTTCCCATGATGTTGATGATAGTGTTGGCACAACGCTGACGTTCTGCACGATCCTGGATAGTCAATGCATAATCGACCATGTTCTGGATGCTGCGTCCGTATTCAGGAAGCGGCATTCTTTTCTGTTGAGTGTTATATTGCATATCTTTAATGGATAATTCTACAATAGATGATGGATAATTCATAACAAGCAAGTCTTATAATAGTTTTTTAGGCATGGAAGCTACGAATTCTTTCAGGTAGAAAGGTTCGAAGTAGGCCACGTCTTTGTAATCTTCGGTGGCTACCGCCTTCTCTGCCAGGGGGAACATCATTTTTGCCAGCGGGTGGATGTCGTCGATAAAATGCGCGTTGGGATGCGTAATCTTTTCGCGGCATTTGGCGGCTCCGTTGCCGTAGAAGTAGACAGGCTGGCGGTCGAGATATTCCAGATAAGACGTTTCGTCGACGATGTCGGCGGCGATGGCACGCTTCACGTTCAAGCCCCGGTCGTAGATGGCTGCATAGACTTCCATGCGGCGTGCATCTATCATCGGGCAGAGCAACGCGTCTTCGGGCAGGTCGTGATACAACAGCACGGGGACGCTCAATACTTCAAGCGTCTGTACTCCTATCAAGGGGACATTGCGTCCGTAACAAACTCCTTTCGCCATCGAAACCCCTATCCGAAGTCCTGTGTAAGAACCCGGGCCGCAACTCACCGCGACCGCATCCAACGGGATGGCATGACTGTCAATGAACGACAACGCTTCATCTACAAATACTCCCAGAGACACGGCGTGTGAAGGGCCTTTCAAGTCTTCTTTCACAAAAATCGTCTGTCCGTCTTGACTGGCCGCTACCGAGCAAACAGAGGTAGAGGTTTCAATATTCAGTATACACGACATAAAAATCAACTTATTAAATTGTCGCAAATTTACGTGATTATTTCCAATTCTTAAAATATTCGTGTACTTTTGCACAAAACTTTAAGTTTATGATACAGTCTATGACAGGATACGGCAAAGCTACGGCCGAACTCCCCGATAAAAAAATAAATGTAGAAATCAAGTCGCTCAACAGCAAAGCGATGGACTTGTCCACCCGTATTGCTCCGGCTTACCGTGAAAAAGAGATTGAAATCCGCAACGAGATTTCGAAAGTGCTGGAACGTGGAAAGGTTGACTTCAGCCTGTGGATTGAGAAGAAAGAGGGTGCGGACGCTATCCCTGTCAATAAAGCAATTCTTGAAAATTACTATCTTCAACTGGATTCAATCTGCAACGAACTGGGTATTCCTCGTCCGGAACCGGGAGACTGGCTTCAGGTATTGCTCCGCATGCCGGACGTGATGTCGAAAACGGAAATTCAGGAACTTTCGGAAGAGGAATGGAATACGGTTCATGCCACTGTACTCGAAGCGGTCGGCCATCTGGTGGATTTCCGCAAGCAGGAAGGCGCCGCACTGGAAAAGAAATTCCGTGAGAAGATTGCGAATATCAACAGCTTGCTCGAAAAAATCACTCCGTACGAGAAAGAACGTGTAGAGAAGGTGAAAGAACGTATCACGGATGCTCTCGAAAAGACTTTGAGCGTGGATTACGATAAGAACCGCCTGGAACAGGAGTTGATTTATTATATCGAGAAACTAGACGTGAACGAAGAGAAGCAACGCTTGGGCAATCATCTGAAATATTTTATCAGTACGATGGAAAGTGGTAACGGACAGGGCAAGAAACTCGGATTTATCGCTCAGGAGATGGGACGTGAAATCAATACGCTGGGCAGCAAGTCCAATCACGCAGAAATGCAGAAAATCGTCGTTCAGATGAAGGATGAGTTGGAACAGATTAAGGAGCAGGTGTTGAACGTTATGTAATTCAAGTCTTGAATGTAATTTAAACTTTGAATGTAATTTAAATTTTGAGTGTAATTCAAATCATTTCACCAATGACAGGCAAATTAATTATTTTCTCTGCTCCGTCAGGGTCAGGCAAATCTACTATCATCAATTATCTGCTGACGCAGAACTTGAATCTTGCGTTTTCTATCTCTGCCACCAGTCGTCCGCCGCGTGGAACAGAGCAGCACGGGATTGAATATTTCTTTCTTACTCCCGAAGAGTTTCGCTGCCGCATAGAGAACAATGAATTTCTTGAATACGAAGAAGTATACAAAGACCGCTATTACGGCACGCTGAAAGCACAAGTGGAGAAGCAACTGGAAGCCGGACAGAATGTGGTATTCGATGTCGATGTGGTAGGCGGGTGCAATATCAAGAAGTTTTATGGCGACCGGGCTTTGTCGGTGTTCGTACAGCCGCCTTCGGTGGAAGAACTGCGCTGCCGGTTGGAAGGTCGCGGAACAGATGCGCCTGAGGTGATTGAAAGCCGCATCGCGAAGGCAGAGTATGAATTAGGTTTTGCTCCGCAGTTTGATTGTGTCATCGTGAATGATAATTTGGAAATAGCTAAGGGGGAAGCTTTGAAGGTTATCAGGGAATTCTTGGAAAAATAACGAAGTAGAGGGATGGCGGAAAAAGTCAGCAAACCAAAAATTGGAATCTTTAGCGGGTCATTCAATCCGATTCATATCGGGCATCTCGCTTTAGCCAATTATCTTTGTGAGTACGAGGGATTGGACGAAATTTGGTTTATGGTCAGCCCGCAAAACCCTTTAAAAACGCAGGATGAGTTATGGAGTGACGAGCTCCGTCTTCAATTAGTCGGGTTATCTATCAGTGATTACCCTCGCTTCCAAGTCTCGGATTTCGAGTGTCATCTGCCACGCCCTTCTTACAGCGTACATACATTGGAGAAATTGCGCGAAGCGTATCCCGAACGTGAATTTCATTTTATCATCGGTTCGGATAATTGGGCACGCTTCGACCGTTGGTATCAGTCGGAGCGTATCATCAAAGAGAACCAAATCATCATTTATCCCCGTCCGGGCTTTCCCGTGAATAAAGAGGAATTGCCGGAAACGGTACGTCTCGTTCACTCCCCTGTGTTCGAAATCAGTTCTACGTTTATACGTGAGGCTTTGGACGCAGGAAAGGATGTCCGATATTTTCTGCATCCGAAGGTTTGGGAAGCTATAAAAGGCTTGAGAAATACTTAAAGCACATACCCGACGGAATACAACGGGTAATTTGTCATCTAATCCTGAATAAATAAAGGTGGACTCATACAAAGTCGTGCAAGAAAATATAGTACTTGCACGAAAAGTCGTGCATAAAAGTGTGAGATTCTACAAAAAGTCGTGCAAGAAAGTGTATTTACTCTGTCAACCGATGGAGCGTTATCATTATTATTTCTGCCGGAGCACCGATACGAATCGGCATTTGTGAAGTGCCGATACCGTTGGTGACTATCAAAGGAATCTTTGCTGAGTTATATGCCAAGCCGGTCACAAAACGATTGCCGTAATGTGAGGGCAGTATCGGAGCAACTCCAAATATACGGACTTGTCCGCCATGTGTATGTCCCGCCAAGGCGAGGTCGGTGTTGGCTATCGAAACGTCTTCTATATAATCCGGTGTGTGCACGAGCAGGATCACGAAGTCTTTGGGAGAAAGTGCCAAAGACGGTGATACGCCATTGCGGGCAAGGTCGAAGGGGTTGCGCACTCCGGCGATGAGAATCTGCTGGCCGTCTTTGCGAAGCGTATCCACTTTATGTTCCAGCACACGCATTCCGTAATATTCCATCGTACGTACAATATCGTCGTGGCAACGTTCATAGTCGTTATTCCCCATCACTCCATAAGTTCCCATCGGTGTCTTTACGCGCGAAAGTGCGGCAAATAGAGGTTCTACGTATTCGCAGCCTTCCTGGTAATCACCGCCCATCAAGAGAACATCCGCCTTTTGAGCAATCAAGAGATTGACAAGGCTGTTCAAGCCTTGTTCTTTGAATAAGCTCTTATAGTGCAAGTCGGAAATGAAAGCGATGCGGAAACCCTCGAATGCTTCGGGAACGTCACGGTGAGTAAAGTCGTAGTTCACGACACGGTCTATGCCCGTATAGGCAGAAGAGAGTTTGACTGTCGAAGAGGTTATCTTTGTGCCACGAAGCACCCAGTCAGAGTGTTGGTCGTCGGCAAAGGTTTCTTGTTTCTTGGGTGTACGTTTCTTGTTTTTTGAGACGTCCAAGTCTTTGAGTTGCGAATGGTCGGGATTGAACATTTCGGCAATGGCGCCGGTAGTATCCGTTATATCCGTGGAGACGGAGTCGATGTTCAAAACTGGGCGTGGCAAGGTTGCTACCAGGTTCTTTTTCGATTTGCAAGAAACCAACAAAAGCAACGTCAACAGGATAAAAGGGTATATTGTTTTCTTCATTTTCTATTTATTTATCTCTTAATATTCTCTCTATTTTTCTCTTAGTTATTTTTCTATTGCTCTTAGTTTTCTCTGCATACTTTCTTAATCTTCTTTACATATTTCCTCAATCTTCTCCATATATTCTCTATAGTTTGAAGTTTTTTGGGGCGTAAAGATACGAAAAATCATGTATCTTTGTCCGTCAAAACTCTTTATAATATATAAAAGTATGGAAGCAGTAAAGCGTAACTCATTACAAGCATGGATATTAGCAGCACGTCCCAAGACACTCACAGGAGCCATTACACCCGTCTTGATAGGTACGGCACTCGCCACGATGGACGGACATTTTCACTGGTTGCCCGCACTTATCTGCTGCCTGTTTGCGAGTTTGATGCAGATTGCCGCCAATTTCATCAATGACCTTTTCGACTTTCTCAAAGGAACCGACCGTGAAGACCGCCTAGGCCCTGAACGCGCCTGCGCGCAAGGATGGATTTCCCCACAAGCGATGAAAACAGGAATTATTGTGACCGTTGCCCTTGCCTGCCTTATCGGTTGCACATTGCTTTTCTTTGCCGGATGGGAGCTTATTATTGTCGGAGTACTTTGCGTATTATTCGCTTTCCTTTATACTACGGGGCCTTATCCCCTCTCCTACAATGGTTGGGGAGATATACTGGTCATTGTCTTTTTTGGATTCGTACCCGTAGGTGGAACATATTATGTGCAAACATTGACATGGACACCGGACGTCACCGTCGCTTCCCTTGTCTGCGGATTGCTTATCGACACTTTACTGGTAGTAAACAACTATCGGGATCGCGAAGCGGATGCACGGAGCGGAAAACGAACGGTTATTGTCCGTTTCGGTGAGAAGTTCGGACGCTATTTCTATCTGACACTGGGGATTGCGGCTTCTCTCCTCTGCCTGTTTTTCCTTTTTGAAGGACATATCTATGCCGCCCTTCTCCCGCAACTTTACCTGATTCCGCATTTCCTCACCTGGAGACGGATGGTAAATATATACAGTGGTAAAAAATTAAACAGCATATTAGGCGAGACTTCGCGCAATATGCTGCTTATGGGTATTCTTTTATCTATCGGAATGGTTCTTTAAAAATGAAGAATGAAGAAAACTCTTCATTCATTCAATTTAAGAACTCTTCTTTATTTTCCGTACATCTTTTCGTAATATCCCTGATAATCGCCACTGGTAACTTCTTCCACCCAGGCTTGATTTTCCAAATACCATTCGATAGTCTTCACAATTCCAACTTCGAATTTCGTTTCCGGATACCAGCCTAAAGCATCTGTAATCTTCGTCGGGTCGATAGCGTAACGCTGGTCGTGTCCCAAACGGTCTTTGACAAAAGTAATCAGGTCTTCGTTAATCCAATCAATAGAAATCTCACCGTTGGCATCTTTCACTTTCTTCTTAAGAATCTTGCGATATTCGGGGTTCTCCGTCATCAAACGGTGAATGGTAGAGATAGTCAGCTTCACAATTTCGAGATTTGTTTTCTCATTGTGTCCGCCTACGTTGTACACTTCACCTTCCTTGCCTTCACGCACTACGACGTCAATCGCTTTGCAGTGGTCTTCCACATAAAGCCAGTCGCGCACGTTGCTGCCGTCACCGTAGACAGGCAGATGCTTTCCTTCGAGGATATTCTTGATTATCAACGGAATCAACTTCTCGGGAAAATGATACGGGCCATAGTTATTTGAACAGCGGGTAATCGTAACCGGCATCTTATACGTGTCGTGATAAGCCATTACGAACATATCCGCGCTCGTTTTGGAAGCACTGTACGGGCTGTGAGGACAAAGCGGGGTAGCCTCGGTGAAATACCCTTCGGCTCCGAGCGAACCGTACACCTCATCGGTAGATACCTGATGATAGCGTACACCCTTTCTCCAGGTCGGGTAACCATGCTCATCTTTACCCATCACCCATGCGCGACGTGCGCAATCCAACAAGTTCTGTGTCCCGAGAATATTCGTAATCAGGAACAGTTGCGGATTTTCGATACTGCGATCTACGTGACTTTCGGCAGCAAAATTCACCACATAGTCAAAACGATACTCAGCAAAAAGACCGTCCACCACATCGCGGCTGCAAATATCTCCCTTGATAAAAAAGCAGCGTTCGTTGTCGATGTCTTTGGCAATCGTCCCCAAGTTACCCGCATACGTCAGAGCGTCCAGTATCACGACTTTGACGTCGCTATACTTGCCCAAGATGTACTTAATGTAATTCGCGCCGATAAAACCTGCGGCACCGGTCACTAGATAAGTTTTCATATGTTATTTATTATGTTGATTTTAGGATTGTTTCGCCAATTCGATAAGGTATTTTCCATACTCGGTCTTTTCGAGCCGCTGTCCCAACAGAAGCAACTGTTCCGTAGGAATCCATCCCTGACGCCAAGCTATTTCTTCGATACAACTCACGTAGAAACCCTGACGGTTCTGAATGGTAGCGACAAAATTGGAAGCTTCCAGCAGACTGTCGCAATTTCCCGTATCCAGCCAAGCGAATCCGCGTCCGAACAGCTCCACTTTCAACGTACCTTCTTCCAGATAAAGGCGGTTCAAATCCGTTATTTCATATTCTCCACGTGCCGAAGGGCGGAGAGCCGCCGCTTTTTCCGTCACACTGGCATCATAAAAGTAGAGTCCGGGCACGGCATAATTGCTTTTAGGCACTTCCGGCTTTTCTTCCAAAGAAATCACATTTCCCTGTTCGTCGAACTCCACGACACCATAAGCGCGCGGGTCTTTCACGTAATAACCGAAGATACAAGCCCCTTTCTCCGTACTGGCAGCCCGACGAAGCATAGCGGAAAATCCCTGTCCGTAGAACATATTATCACCCAGAATCAAGCATCCCGCTTCACCGTCCAGAAAGTCGGCCCCCAGGACGAAAGCCTGTGCCAGTCCGTTGGGCTGTTCCTGAATCTTATAAGAGAAGGACATTCCCAACTCTTCACCCGTTCCCAGCAAGTCGCGGAACATCGGCAAGTCACGCGGAGTCGAGATTATCAACACCTCACGTATTCCCGCCAACATCAATGTAGACAATGGATAATAAATCATCGGTTTGTCATACACAGGCATAATCTGTTTGGAAATCGCTTTAGAAAGCGGATAAAGACGGGTGGCACTTCCCCCGGCGAGAATAATTCCTTTCATGTTCGTCTGAGTTAAATCATTAACTGCGTGCAAAGGTCGGAAAGAAATCTGAAATGACAAAAATAATGAGCCAATATTTCAATCTGCCGACCTGCCTATTTACTGTCTTGTCGTTTAATCGGACAGCATCACATTGGTGAATTAACACATTATTTATCCGCCAGTTCGACAACTTCCAGGTCACTGAACGCCCCTTGGTCGATTACAAACCGCACCAACGTCCGCACCTTATGAAAGCCGGACATCCCTGCCGCCCCCGGATTGATATGCAACATGTCGAGCGTCTTGTCGTACTTCACCTTTAATATATGCGAATGTCCGCTGATAAAAAGTTTTGGCGGACGCGCCATGAGACTGCCGATTATCGAAGGGTCATACTTCCCCGGATAACCGCCGATATGCTTTATCAGCACCTCCGCACCATCCACCGTAAAACGGTTCACCTGTGGAAACAGCTTCCTGATTTCCTGCCCGTCTATATTTCCATAGACCGCCCTGAACGTCCGGAACGCCGCCAACTTCTCCGCAACTTCCACTGAACCAATGTCTCCGGCATGCCAAATCTCGTCGCACGGCTCGAAATATTCCAGGTATTTCTCGTCCCAGTAAGCGTGAGTATCTGATAATAATCCAATTCTTGTCATAAAATTCTTTGTTTAATCCCACAAAGATACTATATTTGGAAAAATCTTAAAGCACATGGAAAGCAAATATAATTATTTTAAGCGAGATATCAGTTGGCTATCATTCAACTACCGCGTATTGATGGAGGCTTTGGACGAGCATCTCCCGCTCTACGAGCGCATTAATTTCATTTCCATCTACTCTTCCAACCTCGAAGAATTTTACAAAATCCGTGTGGCCGACCATAAGGCGGTCGCTTCGGGAGCCACGGAAAGCGACGAAGAAACCGTACAATCCGCCCGCGAACTCGTAGAAGAAATCAACCGGGAAGTCAACCGGCAACTGGACGACCGTGTGCTTATCTACGAGCAAAAGATACTGCCCGCCCTGCGCAAAAACCATATCATATTCTATCAGGACAGACACGTAGAACCGTTCCACCAGCAGTTCGTCAAAGACTTCTTCAAAGAAGAAATCTTCCCCTACCTGCAACCGGTACCCGTATCCAAAGATAAAATCGTCTCCTTCCTCCGAGACAACCGGCTTTATCTTGCCATCCGTGTCTATCTGAAAAACGATACCGACAAGGCAGACATCCCAAAAGAAAACGCCCAACGCATCCCCTACTACTTCGTCATGAAGCAACCGTACGCCAAAGTCCCCCGCTTCATCGAACTCCCGTCTCACGAGAAGAACCACTACCTGATGTTCACCGAAGACATCATCAAGGCGAACCTCAACCTCATCTTCCCCGGCTACGACATCGACTCGAGCTACTGCATCAAAATCTCCCGCGATGCCGACATCCTGATTGACGACACCGCCAGCAGCGCCGACCTCGTAGCCCAACTGAAGAAAAAAGTAAAGAAACGCAAGATAGGCGACGTCTGCCGTTTTGTCTACGACCGTGCCATGCCGCAAGACTTCCTTGACTTCCTCGTAGATGCCTTCCACATCCACCGCGACGAACTCGTCCCCGGCGACAAGCACCTGAACCTGGAAGACCTGCGCCATCTCCCCAACCCGAACAAATCCCTGCACACGGTTGAGAAACCGAAGCCGATGAAGCTCACCATCCTTGACGAAAAGGAATCCATCTTCAACTATGTCGCCCAAAAGGATTTGCTCTTATATTACCCTTATCACTCTTTCGAGCACTTCATCCACTTCCTCTACGAAGCCGTTCACAACCCGGAAACCCGTGAAATCATGGTGACGCAATACCGCGTAGCCGAAAATTCCGCCGTCATCAACACCCTGATAGCCGCCGCCCAAAACGGCAAGAAAGTCACCGTATTCGTAGAACTGAAAGCCCGTTTCGACGAAGAGAACAACCTCGCCACCGCCGAAATGATGCAAGCCGCCGGCATCAAAATAATATACAGCATCCCCGGCCTGAAAGTCCACGCCAAGGTAGCCCTCATCCGCCGCCGCGGCCTGAACGGCGAAAAGCTCCCCAGCTACGCCTACATCAGTACCGGCAACTTCAACGAGAAGACCGCCACCCTCTACGCCGACTGCGGACTCTTCACCTGCCGCAAGGAGATAGTGAACGACCTCTACAACCTCTTCCGCACGCTCCAAGGTAAGGAAAGCCCGAAGTTCACCACCCTTCTCGTCGCCCGCTTCAACCTCATCCCCGAGTTGAACCGCCTCATCGACCGTGAAATCTCCCTTGCCGACGAAGGCAAGCAGGGCCGTATCATCCTCAAAATGAACGCTCTCCAAGACCCCACCATGATAGACCGCCTCTACGAAGCATCCGAACACGGCGTACAAATCGACCTCATCGTCCGTGGCATCTGCTGCCTCATCCCCGGCCAGTCATACAGTCGTAACATCCGTGTCACCCGTATTGTAGACAGTTTCCTCGAGCACGCCCGCATCTGGTACTTCGGCAACAACGGCAACCCCAAAGTCTTCATGGGCTCGCCCGACTGGATGCGTCGTAACCTCTACCGCCGCATCGAAGCCATCACGCCCATCCTCGCCCCCGACCTGCGCGACAGCCTGATTGAAATGCTCAATATCCAACTCGCCGATAACCAAAAAGCCTGCTGGGTGGACGACCGCCTGCAAAACGTATTCAAAAAGAGAACACCCGGCACCCCCGCCGTCCGGGCGCAATATACCTTCTATGACTGGTTAAATAAAAAATAGCAAACACCCACATCCCCCATAACTAAAAAAATAATCTCCCCCGGAAGACCATCCCACCCGAATGGTCTCCCGGCCTACTTTTTTCTCCGTCAAGCGAGTGCCCGTAACGAAGCGTTAAGAAGGGCAGACTGTTTGAGCGCAGCGAGTTTCTGCCCTTTAGCGTAGTGCAGGAAGCGAGTAGGAGAAAAAAGTAAGCCTTGAACTTTTCTTTGGTTCTTTCTTTTCTTTCAAGAGAAAAGAAAGAACACCCCCTCATTGTAACACAAATGTAACACATATGACACCTCCCTGCAACCTGAAATCCCGTCCTTTGTCCCCGAATAAAGTAACATACACACATATATTATTTATGGAGACAATTTATTTATGCATTATCATCTTCCTCTTCGTCCTCGCCGTGTTCGACCTCATCGTCGGCGTGAGCAATGACGCAGTCAACTTTCTGAACTCCGCGGTGGGCGCCAAAGCCGCCTCGTTCAAAACCATCCTGTTCATAGCCGGCATCGGCATTTTCATTGGCGCCGCCTTGTCCAACGGAATGATGGACATCGCCCGTCACGGTATCTACCAACCCGAGCACTTCTACTTTGCCGAAATCATGTGCATCCTGCTCGCCGTCATGCTGACCGACGTAGTGCTGCTCGATGTATTCAACTCCATGGGCATGCCCACCTCTACCACCGTCTCCCTCGTCTTCGAGCTTCTAGGCGGAACATTCGCCCTCTCCCTCATCAAAGTACACAACAGCGACACCCTCGGCTTGGGCGACCTCATCAATACCGACAAAGCCCTCTCCGTCATCATGGCCATCTTCGTGTCCGTAGCCATCGCCTTCTTCTTCGGAATGCTCGTTCAGTGGATAGCCCGCGTCATCTTCACCTTTAACTATAAGAAAAAGATGAAATACAGCATCGCCCTCTTCGGCGGTATCGCTGCTACATCCATCATCTACTTCATGCTCATCAAAGGACTGAAAGACAGCTCCTTCATGACCCCCGACAACAAACTCTGGATACAAGAAAACACCTGGCTTCTCATTGCCACGTTCTTCGTATTCTTCACCATACTGATGCAAGTGCTCCACTGGCTCAAAGTCAACGTCTTCAAAGTCGTCGTCCTCATGGGCACGTTCGCCCTTGCCCTCGCCTTCGCCGGCAATGACCTCGTCAACTTCATCGGCGTACCCCTCGCAGGTTTCTCCTCCTTCATGGACTATACCGCCAACGGGGCAGGCAACGCCAACGGCTTCCTGATGACCTCACTGCTAGGCCCCGCCAAAACCCCGTGGTACTTCCTCATCGGCGCCGGCGCCGTCATGGTCTACGCCCTCTGCACCTCCAAGAAAGCCCACGCCGTCATCAAGACATCCGTCGACCTCTCCCGCCAGGATGAAGGCGAAGAAACCTTCGGAAGCACCCCGATAGCCCGCACCGTAGTGCGCATCAGCATGACAATGGCCAACAGTATCTCCCGCATCATGTCTTCAGGCACAAAAGAATGGTTCAACTCCCGCTTCCGCAAAGACGAAGCCATCATCGCCGACGGAGCCGCCTTTGACCTTGTCCGCGCATCGGTCAACCTCGTACTGGCAGGTCTGCTCATCGCCCTGGGAACTTCATTGAAACTTCCCCTCTCCACTACCTACGTCACCTTCATGGTAGCCATGGGTACCTCGCTTGCCGACCGTGCCTGGGGACGCGACTCCGCCGTCTACCGCATCACCGGCGTACTTAGTGTCATCGGTGGCTGGTTCATCACCGCCGGAGCAGCCTTCACCATCTGTTTCTTCGTCGCCCTCGTGCTCCACTACGGTGGCAACATCTCCATTATCGCCCTTATCGCCCTCGCTGTATTCATCCTGATACGTAGCCAAGTGATGTACAAGAAACGCAAAGCGAAAGCCCAAGGCAACGAAACCCTGAAACAACTTATGCAGACCTCCAACTCCGAAGAAGCCCTCCAACTGATGCGCAAGCACACCCGCGAAGAGCTCGCCAAAGTACTGGAATACGCAGAAACGAACTTCGAACTCACCATCACCTCCTTCCTGCACGAGAACCTCCGCGGACTGCGCCGTGCCATGGGTTCCACGAAGTTCGAGAAGCAACTTATCAAACAGATGAAGCGCACAGGAACCGTAGCCATGTGCCGTCTTGACAACAACACCGTACTCGATAAAGGACTCTATTATTACCAAGGCAATGACTTCGCCAGCGAATTGGTGTACAGCATCTCCCGTCTCTGCGAACCGTGTCTGGAACATATCGACAACAATTTCAACCCCTTGGACGCTATTCAGAAAGGCGAATTCAGCGATGCCACCGAAGACATCACCTACCTGATACAGCAATGCCGCAAGAAGTTGGAAAACAACGAATACAACAATCTGGAAGAAGAAATCCGCCGTGCCAACGACCTCAACGGTCAACTCTCCCTATTGAAACGCAAGGAACTCCAACGTATCCAGAGCCAACCGGGAAGCATCCGCGTGAGCATGGTCTACCTGACAATGGTTCAGGAAGCGCAGAACGTAGTGACTTACACCATCAACCTGATGAAAGTGAGCCGCAAGTTCCAGATGGAAAACGAAATGCCATAAAGCCCACCGGCTATATCCTGAACAGACAGATACTAAAAAAAGTCATAGCGAACGAATCAAGGATTCGTTCGCTATGACCCAAAAACAAAAGAACATAATGTACGCTACATGAAGTAATATTTACTCCCCCCTCTTGTTTTTCGCCAATTTATTTCGTATCTTTAGTGTTTCCCGTCTTTTCCAAACAACCAGTCATTCTGCATAGTGACAAATAGCACCTTATAAAGTGACATTTATCACCTTATAAGATGACAATAGTCACATTGCAAGGTGACAACTTCCCGACTACATAAAAGATTATAGTTTACTGCACTGAAAATTCTTGTTCACTGCACTGAAAACGCTTAAACATAATTATGGGATTGTAGTACAGAAACAGATGAAACCATGTATCAGAATTACCTAAGTCTCCTACACCATTTACCTGAACGTAGTACTTGTCACCATCAAGTCTTCTACATATTGTTTCATAGTCAAGTAGGTGTTTTCCTCCTCAAGAAAAGCAATATTTTGCCCTTAGCCATTCCAACCAACCGGGTAGAATCTCAGCACCCGTCCACAAAAGTAAAAAGGAGACAAGACCACTCATATCACAAGAGCATGAAGTGCCAGTTTCAGTAATAGAAAACAAGATGGAATGTTAAATTGCGGAATACGAAACAGAAAAGCTGATTAACAATAAGATAGAGAAAATGTGAAAGAAGAATAGAGAGAAAAAAGGCTAATAAGTCTTAGAAGAACTTGGTACATTGTTGATTGTAAACTTACCGTCAATATCAGTGATAGTACCAAGGGAAGTGCCATTCACCAATACTGAAGCACCTACGACAGGTTGCCCATCTTCTTCAGAGGTTACCAAACCGGTAACTCCGGACGTTTGCGCTGTCATCAGACCTATACCTATAAAAAGGAAGGTCATAAAGAACATCAATTTTCTTTTCATAAATTCTCTCTTAAATTTAACCTATAAACAGATTTTTTGTCTCTAACAGGTTGCAAAGATAACACAAATTATAGAAAACCGAAAAAAGCGTTACACTTTTAACTAAAAACTATCATACTATAAGCACTAGAACACCTTAAAACGAGAGTTTAAAACAAAACGTTTCTGATTTAGCAACTTTTAAAACATCATCACTAGCAGAAAGAAAGTGTTAAAAACGGGATTTTTTAAAACAAAAACATCATAAATCCACTCATTCGGGTAACTTTTCGTCATTTTTCACCTATAAATATACGAAAGGACTATTAACGATAGTGAAAGCGGAAAGCCCGTCTACCAAGTTCTTCTAAGACTTTGCGCGTTTCCTATGTAGGAATGGTTTCGCAAGACGTGGCTATCAAGCCCGGAGTTATCAAAGTAGTATTAAAAAGTGATGCCAAGGCCTTGGATGAGGTGGTAGTCACGGCGATGGGTATCTCACGCGAAAAGAAAGCGCTGGGGTATGCTGTTCAAGACGTGAAGTCCGACGCGCTGACACGCGCAGCAAACACCGACCTTGCCGGAGCATTGCAAGGTAAAGTATCGGGCGTGGACATCGCTCCGTCTTCCGGTATGCCAGGCGCGTCTTCCAAGATTACTATCCGTGGCTCGCGCTCGTTCACTGGTGACAACACACCTTTATATGTAATTGACGGCATGCCTATCGCCTCGGCAGCCGATGTGTCTACTACAGACTACGCCAACGGCGGTGCTTACGGTACCGACTACGCGAACCGTTCGGTGGACATCGACCCCAACGACATCGAAAGCATCAATATCCTGAAAGGTCAGGCAGCGTCCGCCCTGTACGGTATGCGTGCTTCGAACGGTGTGATTCTTATCACCACCAAGAGCGGTAAAGGCGTTGCCAAAGGCAAGCCGGTGATTAACTTCCGCAGCAATGTCTCTTTCGACGTGGTATCTACGTTGCCCGAACTGCAAAAGGAATTTGCGCAAGGTAGCGGCGGCGAGTACTCTCCGTACTCAGGACACAGTTGGGGCCCGAAAATCTCGGAACTCGCCAACGACCCCGTTTACGGCGGCAACACGGTCAACGACTACACACAAAGCCTCGGCAAGCATCAGGGACAATACTACGTTCCCCAACGCGCCGAAGCCGGACTTGACCCGTGGGCTACCCCGAAGGCTTACAACAACATGAAGGACTTCTTCGAAACAGGTGTCACGTGGAGCAACAACATCAACGTTTCCCAGAATATGGAGAAGGACAGCTACTCTTTCTCCTTGGGTAACACGCATCAGGAAGGTATCATCCCCACCACAGGTATGGACAGATACAACGCCAAGCTGTCTGCCGAAGTGCAGCTCAGCCCCAACTGGTCGACCGGTTTCAACGGTAACTTCGTGACTTCCAAAATCAAGAAGCAGTCTACCGCCAACTCCGGCGTGACGGCTACCATCTACAACGCTCCCGTGAGCTACAACATGAAAGGCATCCCCTCGCACATCGAAGGTGACCCTTACACGCAGAACACTTATCGCCAGGCATGGATTGATGACGCTTACTGGGCGGTAGACAACAACGTATTCACCGAACGTTCACAACGTTTTTTCGGAAACGCGTTCGTGAAGTTCACCACCAAATTCGGTACGGACAACCATAAGTTGGACGTTAAATACCAAATCGGTGACGACGCCTACACGAGCAATTACAGCGAAATCTACGGATACGGCAGCACGATGGCGGACTACGGCGAGGACATCGAATACTCCTACACCATCAACGAACTGAACTCCCTGCTCACTGCTTCTTACCGTTGGGACATCACGCAGGACTGGGTACTGGACGCCTTAATCGGTAACGAGCTTGTAGAGAAGAAGACGCAGCACAACTACTCGTACGGCGCGAACTTCAACTTCCCCGGCTGGAACAACCTGAACAACGCATCGAGCTATCTGAGCGACAAGTCGTACAAGAAGAAACGTACCGTAGGTAACTTCGCCAACCTCTCCATCGCTTGGAAGAACATGGTTTACCTGAACGGAACCATCCGTAACGATGTTGTTTCGAACATGCCGCGCGGTAACCGTTCGTTCACGTATCCGTCCGTGTCACTGGGCTTTGTGTTCACCGAACTGGAACCGTTGAAAAACAACATCCTCACCTTCGGTAAGCTACGTGCTTCGTATGCCGAAGTAGGTATGGCGGGCGACTACATGGAAAGTTACTACTACACCCCGACTTACGGCGGCGGATTCTTCAACGGCACGCCGATTACGTATCCGCTCAACGGTACGATGGCGTATATACCTTATTATAAGGTGTACGACCCCAACCTGAAACCGCAGAACACGAAATCTTACGAAATCGGTGCCGACCTGACGTTCTTCAACGGCTTGTTCACCCTGAACTATACCTATTCTCGCCAGAACGTGAAAGACCAGATATTTGAAGTGCCCTTGGGCGGTTCTACGGGTTATGACAGCATGATTATGAACGGTGGTAAAATTCACACCAACGCTCACGAAATCACGCTGGGCGTATCGCCGGTGAACAACCGCAACTTCAAGCTCGACTTCGCTTTCAACTTCTCGAAGATTGACAACTACGTGGACGAACTGGCTCCGGGCGTGGAAAGCATCTATCTGGGCGGTTTCGTCACTCCACAGGTGCGTGCCGGTATCGGTGAGAAATTCCCCGTCGTATATGGCAGCACGTACAAGCGCAACAGTGCCGGACAAATCGTAGTAGACGCCAACGGACTTCCACAAGTGGGCGAGGATGATGTTATCGGCCGCGTTTCTCCGGATTTTCGTCTGGGATTCAATACGAATATCGAACTGTACAAATTCCGTATCTCTGCCGTTTTCGACTGGAAGCAGGGCGGACAGATGTACTGCGGTACGGCAGGCGAAATGAACTTCTACGGTGTCACCAAAGAGACGGCTGACAAGCGTAACGGCGGCAGTTTCGTAGTCCCCAACTCCGTGAAGGAAACGGGTACGGACGCGAAAGGCAACCCGACGTATGCAACCAACGACATCGCTGTGACCGACGCGCAATCTTACTATACGCGTCTGCGCTCCATCAACGAGTCTTACATCTACAACTCGTCATTCATCAAGCTGCGTGAACTCTCGGTGAGCTATCCGGTGTACAACAGCAAATGGCTGAACGTAGACGTGAACGTGTTTGCACGTAACCTCATCGTATGGTCTGAACTCAAAGGATTCGACCCCGAAGCATCGCAAGGTAACGACAACATGGGTGGAGCTTTCGAGCGTTTCTCCCTGCCGGGAACTGCCAGCTACGGTTTTGGTGTAAATGTGAAATTCTAATTAGCTAAACGAAAGAAATTATGAAAAGATACAATAAAATAACAGGTGTGCTGGCGGTTGCCGCGCTGTCTCTGTTCTCCGCTTGTTCCGAGGACGCCATGGACAGAATCAACAAGGACAACGACCACACCACTAGCGTTGCCGCAAGATTTATCCTGGCAGACGTAATCACTTCCACCGCTTTCTCCAACTCCAGCGGTGACCTCAACACGTATGCTTCGGCTTACGTGGAATATGAAGTAGGCGTTGACAACCAGCTTTTTTACGCCGAAATGCGCGAAAGCGAACCTTCTGCTTCGTCCACCTATAATAATGTATGGAACGGTATCTACTCTACGCTAAAAAACGCGCGAATCATCGTGAAGCAGTGCGGCGAAGGCGGAAGAGACCACGGAAATTACCTCACCCAAGGCATGGGCGAAGTGATGGCTGCCTACAACTGCGCTCTGCTGACGGATTTCTTTGGAGACGCCCCTTGCAGTCAGGCTGCGCTGGTAGATGAATACGGTTCGCCGGTCTACCTGACTCCGAAAATGGATACCCAGCAGGAGATTTATACGCAAATCATGGCGTATCTGGACGATGCTATCGTGAATCTTCAGAAGGATGACTTGGCGGACGTATCCGGTCAGGACTTCCTCTACGATGGGGATGCAGCGAAGTGGCTGAAATTCGCTTACGGTCTGAAAGCGCGTTATACGATGCGACTTATCCACCGTTCGAGCAACAAGACCGCTGATTTGGAAAAGGTGCTCGAATACGTCAGTAAGTCTTTCACTTCGGCCGACGAGCAGGCTGCGTTCAGCCTTTACGACGCAACGAACATCAATCCGTTCTACGGATTTTATACTGCCCGTGCCGCTCTCGGAGCCAGTCAGAGTTTGTGCAACAAGCTGATTGCCAATAACGACCCGCGCGCAGGACGTGCTTTCTTCACTCCGGTTGCCAACCAGAAACGTACACAAGTGGCTGCCAACGACGCTGCCTTAGTGCCTGCACCCAACGGTTCGCCCGACCAGAGTACTTCCAAATACGGAATTTCCGCGTTTATGTACGCCAAGACTGCGCCTACACTACTGTTGAGCTATCACGAACTGTTGTTCTTGAAAGCAGAAGCACTGGCTCGTTTGGGACGTGACGCGGAAGCGGCTCTGAAAGACGCGGTAGTTGCCGGATTGCTCAATGCTGAAAACAGTATTTCTATCTCTATCAAGGAGTTGGGAACTGCATTGAACACAAATGGCTCTGCACCGTTTGACGCAACCAACGCCGAAGCATATTTCGACAATGTAGTGAAAGCGAGATATACTGCCAATCCGTTGCAGGAAACAATGATTCAGAAGTATTTTGCCCTGTGGGGAACTTCGGGCGAAGCTACGGAAACGTACAACGATATCCGTCGTATGAAGGGTATGAACGAGAATTTCATTACGCTGTCCAACCCTCTCAACGCGACTAAATTCCCGCTGCGCTACTCTTACGGCAACAGTGACACCACTGCCAACCCGGAAGTGAAGGCTGCCTACGGCAACGGTGACTATGTATATAGCGAACCTGTCTGGTGGGCTGGCGGAAGCCGATAACCGTACTTTACATCTCTCAAAGGAGAGACTTTACATTGCGTCGTTTCTGACTCTAACAAATTAACAGAAGCGAACAAAAATAGGCCAACCGTGAGGTTCGCCTATTTTACTTTTTATATACCGCGTATCGCAATTCATCCTTATTTATGCGCCGGCATTTATTTCTTAAATTCAGAAGACAAACAGACCGGGAAAGTGGAAATTCGGCATACGTTGTGATACCATTTTTCTACTGACAGATACCATTTCTATCTGCTTACCCTATTTATTTTTTTTAAATATCCATTCTACCATTGCAAGTCGGGCAGGTATTTACTCAGTGTAGTGCGGAGAATTCCCAAAGTAATCGGCTTCACCAGCACTTCCGTCGCTCCCGCGTTCATCGCGTTCTCCTTATCGGAGCTGAAAGCATAGGCTGTCTGCATGATAATGGGAATTTCCGTATTGGACTCACGGATTATTTTCGTCGCTTCCAGTCCGTTCATCACGGGCATCTTGATATCCATCAGCATAGCTTTGACTTTTTCGTGGTGCTGCTTGAACAACTGCACCATTTCTTCACCGTTTCTAGCCCATTCAATATCACATTTTTTACCTATGATAGCCTTTATTAATTTGAAGTTGCTGTCATCATCCTCAGCCACCAGAATCAGTGGACGGAATTCATTAGTTTGTACGCCTTCCATATTGTTTTACTATTGTTATTTTATCTGTTTTTAAAGGTTGCATTCCTTTTCAGCCCGCAAGTTATAAAAAAGATTCATATATTTCGCTATCTTTGCGCTTCAATTTAAAAGAATAGTATGATTTCTGTTGACGGATTGGCCGTAGAATTTGGCGGCACTACTTTATTTAGTGACATTTCCTTCGTAATTAATGAGAAAGACCGCATCGCCCTGATGGGCAAGAACGGGGCTGGTAAAAGTACACTGCTGAAGATTCTGGCGGGTGCGCGGCAGCCTACCCGCGGCAGGGTTTCGGCTCCCAAAGATTGCGTGGTGGCGTATCTGCCGCAGCACTTGATGACGGAAGACGGGCGGACGGTGTTTGAAGAAACGGCACAGGCGTTCGCTCATCTGCACGAAATGGAGGCGCAAATCGAGAGGTTGAACAAGGAATTGGAGACGCGGACGGATTACGAGAGCGACAGTTATATGGCACTGATTGAGGAAGTCTCGACATTGAGTGAGAAGTTTTATTCGATTGATGCCACGAATTATGAGGAGGATGTGGAGAAGGCTTTGCTCGGACTGGGGTTCAAGCGGGCGGATTTTCAGCGTCAGACGAGTGATTTCAGCGGTGGATGGCGGATGCGTATCGAGCTGGCGAAGTTGCTGTTGCAGAAACCGGACGTGTTGTTGCTCGATGAGCCGACGAATCACTTGGATATCGAGTCTATCCAGTGGTTGGAAGATTTTCTGATCAATAATGGTAAGGCGGTGATTGTGATTAGTCACGACCGCAAGTTTGTGGATAATATCACGACGCGTACCATCGAAGTGACGATGGGGCGCATCTATGACTATAAAGTAAATTACTCCCAATATCTGCAACTGCGCAAGGAACGCCGGGTGCAGCAACAGAAGGCGTATGACGAGCAGCAGAAGTTTATCGCCGAGACGACGGAGTTTATCGAGCGTTTCAAGGGTACGTACTCGAAGACGTTGCAAGTGCAGAGCCGCGTGAAGATGCTGGAGAAGCTGGAGTTGCTGGAAGTGGACGAGGAGGATACTTCGGCATTACGGTTGAAGTTCCCGCCTTCGCCACGGTCGGGCAGTTATCCGGTGATAATGGAGAATGTCGGGAAGACGTATGGTGAGAAGACAGTGTTCCGTAACGCGAATCTGACGATTGAGCGCGGGGATAAGGTGGCTTTTGTAGGCAAGAACGGTGAGGGTAAGTCTACGCTCGTGAAGTGTATCATGCGGGAAATCGAGCATGAGGGTACGCTGACGTTGGGACATAATGTGCAGATCGGGTATTTCGCGCAGAATCAGGCTTCGCTGATGGATGAGAATCTGACGGTGTTTCAGACGATTGATGATGTGGCGAAGGGAGAGATTCGGAACAAGATTCGGGATTTGCTGGGTGCTTTCATGTTTGGCGGGCCGGAAGAGTCGATGAAGAAGGTGAAAGTGTTGTCCGGTGGCGAGCGCACGCGGTTGGCGATGATTAAGTTGCTGTTGGAGCCGGTTAATCTGCTGATTCTCGATGAGCCGACGAATCATCTCGACATGAAGACGAAGGATATTCTGAAGCAGGCGCTGCTCGATTTTGACGGCACGCTGATTGTCGTTTCGCACGACCGTGACTTCCTTGACGGACTGGTGACGAAGGTGTATGAGTTTGGCAATCAGAAGGTGACGGAGCACCTTTGCGGCATCTACGAGTTCCTCGAAAAGAAGAAAATGGATTCGCTGCAAGAGTTGGAAAAGAAATAATATTTTTTTAGACAGAAGAACATAAGAACAAAAATTAAAACAGTAGTTAAATAAACAGCAGGAATAATTTTCTAAGCGCAACTCTTATGTTCTTTTGTTCTTATGTCTGAACTTATCAACTTTGAACACCCTAATAAATAATAAAAAGAGGGTGATGGCTGGAAGAGGAAAGAAAAGTATTTGTATATTTGTGCACATTAATATAGCAGGACTTGGAAAGCAACCGAATTACTGGAACGCTTGCAGGAAAAGGAAAAAGAACCACTAAAAAAATAATTTCTCTAAAAGAAAGGATGAAAGGGAAGAAACGAATTATAGTAACTCTGCTGTTTTTTATCAACATTATCATGTTGGTGGCGGCAGTTATTCCCCATCATCACCACCCCGACGGAATGATTTGCATGAAACAGGACTTGCCGGTCGAACAGCAGTGTCCCATGCATAATCACCATCACCACCAAAACCATCAGCGCGGAAGCGATTCCTGCTGCAACAGCGAATGCCTGACAAGGTTTCAATCGCCTATCCCATCCATACACACTGACAGCGGCCCGGATTACGTATTCATCGCTACCCTGTTTACGGATGTAATCATAGAACATTTACTGCGACCGCAAGAGAGACGGGTCAAGAACTACTACGTCTACCGAGACTCTCTGCATGGTACGGATACTCCCCGTGCCACTTCCCTTCGCGCCCCTCCCTACTCTGTTTTTGCGTAAAAACGTGAATGCAAATCTGTTGCATCCGCGTTGCTTTATCTTTGTAACGTAAATCAAAAACAGTAAAATTCAGTAGGAAAATATCATTTATGAAGAAACTTATTTTTATCGGAGTCCTGGGACTGTTCGTCTTGGGGGCTTGTAATAGCACCGTCACACACACGCACAACGAGCATGAACATGAAGCGGAAGGACATAATCATGCGACAGAGGGTCATAATCATGCGGCGGAAGGTCACAACCATGAAGCTGAAGGCCACGACCACAGCGCCCACGGCGGCGAATGTAGCGGCGACCACAGCCACGGAGCAATCGACAGTCACAAGGAAGGCGCAGAAGCCCACAGTGATGAAATTATTCTTCCGAAAGCGAAAGCCGACGCAGCCGGAGTGAAGGTAAGTACCGTTGAGCCTGCTCCTTTCCAACAGGTGATTAAGACGAGCGGACAAGTGCTGGCTGCCCAGGGAGACGAATCGGTTGCCGTAGCTACAGTAGCCGGAGTTGTTTCTTTCCGTGGAAAGGTTACGGAAGGAATGAGCGTCGGCAACGGTACTCCCCTCATCACGATTTCTTCGCACAACATTGCCGACGGCGACCCGGTGCAGCGTGCACGTATCGCCTACGAAGTGTCGAAGAAAGAGTACGAACGCATGAAGGCGCTTGTCCAAAACAAGATTGTATCCGACAAGGATTTTGCGCAGGCTGAACAGAGTTACGAAAACGCACGCATCAGCTACGAAGCCCTCTCCAAGAACCATTCGGCTATCGGACAGAATATCACCGCTCCTATTGCCGGATACGTGAAAAGTATTCTCGTGAAAGAAGGAGATTACGTGACTATCGGCCAGCCGTTGGTTAGTGTGACGCAGAACCGTCGTTTGTTCCTTCGCGCGGAGGTATCGGAGAAGTATTACACGTATCTTCGTACGATTAGTTCGGCAAACTTTCAGACACCTTATAATAATCAGGTGTACGAACTGAAGGCATTGAACGGCAGACTGCTTTCTTTCGGAAAGGCTGCCGGAGATAATTCCTTTTATGTGCCTGTCACGTTCGAGTTTGACAATAAAGGAGAGGTGATTCCCGGTTCTTTTGTAGAAGTATTCCTGCTTTCTTCGCCAATGGAGAATGTGATTTCGCTTCCGCGCACTGCACTGACAGAGGAGCAGGGCATTTATTTCGTATATCTGCAACTGGACGAGGAAGGTTATAAAAAACAAGAAGTTACGATTGGTGCCGATAATGGCAAGAGTGTGCAAATTCTTACAGGTGTGAAGCCCGGCGACCGCGTGGTGACCGAAGGGGCTTATCAGGTGAGACTGGCAAGCGCAAGCAATGCGATTCCCGCACACAGCCACGAACATTAAGCGGCAACGTGCCGCAGCCGGATTTTCTTGCGGCGCATCTATCCTTTTTTATAACTCAACGAATGAATTATCATGCTTAATAAAATTATACATTACTCCCTGCACAACCGGTTGGTCGTGCTCTGTGCGGCTATTCTCCTGCTCATCGCGGGGACATATACCGCCATGCATACGGAAGTAGACGTATTCCCCGACCTCAACGCCCCCACAGTGGTCATCATGACCGAAGCGAACGGCATGGCGGCCGAGGAAGTTGAACAACTCGTCACTTTCCCTGTTGAAACTGCCGTAAACGGCGCTACCGGTGTACGCCGCGTGCGTTCTTCTTCTACCAATGGTTTTTCTGTTGTGTGGGTGGAGTTCGACTGGGGAACGGATATTTATCTTGCCCGCCAGATTGTGAGCGAAAAACTGGCGGTAGTCAGCGAATCGCTGCCTGTCAACGTCGGCAAGCCGACTCTCGGCCCACAATCTTCTATCCTGGGCGAGATGCTTATCGTCGGGTTGACTGCCGATTCGACTTCGATGCTTGATCTCCGGACGATTGCCGACTGGACAATCCGTCCCCGTCTGCTGTCTACCGGTGGTGTGGCGCAGGTGGCTGTGCTCGGTGGAGATATTAAAGAATATCAGATTCAGCTAGACCCGGAACGGATGCGCCACTATGGCATCTCGATGGGCGAAGTCATGGCCGTGACGCAGGACATGAACCTGAACGCGAACGGTGGTGTGCTCTATGAGTTTGGAAATGAATATATTGTACGTGGCGTACTGTCCACCACGCAGACCGAACAGCTCGGCAAGGCGGTGGTTAAGACGGTGAACAGTTTCCCTGTCACGCTGGAAGATATCGCGAATGTGACCATCGGCCCGAAAGCCCCGAAACTGGGTACGGCTTCGGAACGTGGCAAACCGGCGGTGCTAATGACCGTTACCAAGCAGCCCGCCACCAGTACGTTGGAGTTGACGGATAAATTGGAGACTTCTTTGAAAGACCTTCAGAAGAATCTGCCGCCGGATGTAAAGGTATCAACGGACATTTTCCGTCAGAGCCGTTTTATCGAAAGTTCTATCGGCAATGTGAAGAAGTCGCTTTTGGAAGGAGGTATTTTTGTCGTTATCGTCCTGTTCCTGTTCCTGGCGAATGTGCGGACTACGCTGATTTCGTTGGTGACATTGCCGCTTTCGTTGTTGGTTTCCATATTGACGCTGCATTACATGGGACTGACTATCAACACGATGAGCCTTGGCGGTATGGCGATAGCTATCGGTTCACTGGTGGATGACGCGATTGTCGATGTGGAAAATGTGTACAAGCGGCTACGGGAAAACCGGCTGAAAGCGGAAGCGGAAAGGCTGAGTACAATCCAAGTGGTTTTCAATGCTTCGAAAGAGGTACGTATGCCGATTCTTAATTCGACGCTGATTATTGTGGTCAGCTTCGTGCCGTTGTTTTTCCTGAGTGGCATGGAGGGCAGGATGCTCGTGCCATTAGGGATTGCTTTTATCGTGGCGCTGTTTGCTTCTACGGTGGTTGCGCTGACGTTGACTCCGGTGCTTTGTTCGTATCTGTTGGGAAGCAACAAGACAAATAAGGAACTGAAAGAATCTTTTGTAGCGCGTTGGATGAAAGGTATTTACGGGAAGGCGCTGACTTGGGTGCTGGCACACAAGCGGGTGACATTGGGCGGAACGATTGCGCTCTTTCTCGTTGCGTTAGGGGTGTTCTTTACGCTGGGACGCAGTTTCCTTCCTTCTTTCAATGAGGGTTCGTTTACTATTAATATCAGTTCTCTGCCGGGTATTTCGCTGGAAGAGAGTAATAAAATGGGGCAGCGTGCGGAAGAGTTGCTGATGACGATTCCGGAGATACAGACGGTGGCCCGCAAAACGGGGCGTGCCGAGTTGGATGAGCATGCGCTGGGCGTGAATGTGTCGGAGATAGAGGCTCCGTTTGAATTGAAAGACCGTCCGCGCGGTGAATTGGTGGCAGAGGTGCGCGAGAAGTTGGGGACGATTACGGGAGCGAATATTGAAATCGGTCAGCCTATCAGCCATCGTATCGACGCTATGCTGTCGGGAACGAAGGCGAATATCGCGATTAAGCTGTTCGGGGATGATTTGAACAAGATGTTCTCGTTGGGTAATCAGATAAAAGAGGCTATCAGTGATATTCCCGGTGTGGCGGATTTGAATGTGGAACAGCAGATTGAGCGTCCGCAGTTGAAAATTCAGCCGAAACGGGAGATGTTGGCCAAGTTCGGGATTACGTTGCCGGAGTTTTCGGAATATGTCAATGTGGCTTTGGCGGGAAAGGTGATTTCGCAAGTTTACGAGCAGGGGAAGAGTTTCGACCTGATTGTGAAGGTGAAGGATGATGCTCGTGATGAAATGGAGAAGATTCGCAATCTGATGGTGGATACGAATGATGGCCGCAAAGTTCCTTTGAGTTATGTGGCGGAAGTGGTATCGGCCATGGGCCCGAATACCATCAACCGCGAGAATGTGAAACGGAAAATCGTGATTTCTGCCAATGTGGCCGACCGTGACTTGCGCAGTGTGGTGAATGATATTCAGAAAGAGATTGATTCGTCGGTGCAGTTGCCCGAAGGGTATCATATCGAGTATGGCGGACAGTTCGAGAGCGAGCAGGCGGCAAGCCGGACGTTGGCGCTGACTTCGTTTATCAGTATTGCTGTCATTTTCTTATTGCTTTACCATGAGTTCCGCAGTGTCAAGGAGTCGGGAGTTATTTTGCTGAATCTGCCGCTCGCGTTGATTGGCGGTGTTTTCGCATTGGTGATTACGACAGGTGAGGTCAGTATCCCCGCCATCATCGGTTTTATCTCTCTGTTTGGTATCGCGACTCGTAACGGTATGTTGCTGATTAGTCATTACAACCATCTGCAACAGGAAGAAGGGCTGAATGTCTACGACAGTGTGATTCAAGGCTCTCTCGACCGTTTGAATCCGATCTTGATGACGGCTTTGTCTTCCGCGCTGGCATTGATTCCGTTGGCTTTGGGTGGTGATTTGCCGGGCAACGAAATACAGAGTCCGATGGCCAAAGTTATCTTGGGCGGACTGTTAACGTCTACGTTCCTGAACGGTTTCATCGTCCCAATTGTTTACCTACTAATGCACCACCGGCGTAGCGCCGGAGCAAAGTTTCCTTGCGGCACTGATGGAGCCAGCGTAGTGCTGGAGCAAAGTTCCCCTGCGGCACCAAAGTAGTCAGCGTAACGCTGAAGCAAGATTTCCTTGCGGCATGAAGGCATTTCAGGCACGGATTACACGGTTGTTTTATAAACCGCATTTCCTAAAACCGTGAAATCCGTGAAATCCGCGTAATCCGTGCCTAAAAATTATCATTTAACGTGATATATAATAAAAAAACAAGAAAGTATGAAACGAATTATCATTATAGGCTCTTTCGCTGTCACTGTGTTCTTTGCCCTGACAGGCAATATGCAGGCGCAGAGCAGCATAGACCAAGTTTTAAAAAATATAGAAACAAATAATAAGGAATTGCAGGCGAACGGGCAACTGATTCAGTCGCAAAAACTGGAAGCTAAAACGGATAATAATCTGCCGGATCCTACACTTTCCTATGCGCATCTTTGGGGGTCGAAGGATAAGAGTGAGACAATCGGTGAACTGGTTGTTTCACAGAGCTTCGATTTTCCGAGTTTATACGTGACACGCAATAAGTTGAACCGCTTGAAAGCAGGGGCTTATGACAGTCAGGCAGATGTTTTCCGTCAGGAGAAGTTATTACTGGCAAAAGAACTTTGCTTGGATATTATTATGCTCCGTCAGCAAAAGAATATTCTGGAAGAACGTCTTCGCAATGCGGAAGAGCTTGCGAAGATGTATGCCAAACGTCTGCAAACAGGGGATGCGAACGCGCTCGAGACGAACAAGATTAATTTGGAATTGCTGAACGTCAAGACGGAAACGTCGCTGAACGAAACGGCACTTCGCAATAAATTGCAGGAGCTGAATACGTTGAACGGAAATATCCCGGTAGTTTTCGAGGAAAATCAATACCCGTCTGTGCCTTTTCCGTCCGACTATCAGATTCTGAAATCCGAAATGATGTCCGCAGACCGCACGTTGATGGCTCTCGGCAACGAAAGTTTGGTTGCCCGCAAACAGATTGCTGTCAATAAGTCTCAATGGTTACCGAAGTTGGAGTTGGGTTACCGACGGAATACGGAAACGGGAGTACCGTTCAATGGCGTGGTAGTCGGCTTTTCTTTCCCGCTTTTCGAGAACCGGAATAAGGTGAAGATTGCCAAAGCGCAGGCGCTGAATATCGACTTGCAAAAGGATAACGCAACATTGCAAGTGGAATCCGAACTGGCACAGCTTTACCGCGAAGCCAAGGCATTGCACGCTTCGATGGAAGAATACAGCAAGACTTTCCAGTCACAACAAGACCTGGCATTGTTGAAACAGGCGTTGACCGGCGGACAAATCAGCATGATTGAGTACTTCGTAGAAGTATCTGTAATCTACCAAAGCCACCAGAACTATCTGCAACTGGAAAATCAGTATCAGAAGGCGATGGCACGGATTTACAAGAGTAAACTATAACGTTTTTATCTCATCCGGTAAATATCCGCTACGGATACGCCACTCTTGCGGATAAAGATTATTTGCACGGTTGCCGATATTCTTTACGAAGCCGAGAGGGATATTCCGATAGGTAAGTAAAACATAACCGCGAGGGGCTGTTGCCGATAAGGTAATGGCCTCTTTCCGTAAGTAGGCAATCGCTTGTTCGTAAGTTACTTCTTCGGTCGCAAAAGCTTCGCGGCGCAACAGTGCGGAACTCATTGCCAAAGCATGGCCGGGGATTAAATCTTTTCCTTTCACCTCTCCCACTCCGACACCTGCCGACACGATTTTCAGGCTTTGCTTCATGGCCGCCAGTTCGTCAGCGTATTGTTGCGGAAAGATTTGAATAGTTGTTCCTTCTGTGGATAACAGATAACCGGCGGATTTTTCTTCATCCAACCAGTTCTTAGCCATATTCAGATGTTCTTTGGTGACAAGTGACGGCGTTGCTCCGCCTTTCCTGTCCTTTTTCTTTGCAGTTTTGCCTTTAGCAAAAGAAAAGGCGGGTGTAGCGTCTTCTTCCGTTTCCGGTTTGCGAAGGGCGGCTAAGAAAAAGCCTTCGCCTTTGGTTTTATGAGGGAAAAAATGATAGACCGGTGCTTCTTGCGCAGAGTGTTCAGAATTGTTAGATTCGTCCCGCAAAAGATTTCCTGTAATATTCCAGTCCTTCCCTACCTCAAGAGCCAACGGTTCTGCCCCAAATTCTTGCTGAATCCAACGAACATTTTCTTCGTCTTCTTTTGTATTATAAGTACATGTACTATATATAAGGATTCCACCGGGCTTCAAGCTAGGCCAGATGTCTGCGATAATTCTCCGTTGCCGTTGCCAGCATATCGCTACATTTTCCGGACTCCATTCTTCAACCGCCACCGGGTCTTTGCGGAACATACCTTCGCCCGAACAGGGAACATCAGTCAAAATCACATCAAAGAAAGAGGGCAAAGATGAAAAATCAGCAGGGTCACTATTGGTTACGACGACATCCGGGTGTCCCCACTTAGTCAGATTCTCCGCCAAAACCTGCGAACGGTTTCTGATAACTTCATTGGCAACCAGCAGACTTCCTTCAGGAAGCACACTGCGGGCATGAGTCGATTTTCCACCGGGAGCAGCGCATAAGTCCAGCATCACCACCGGTTCTGTGACATACTGCCGGAGCACCTGTTCTACAAACATGGAAGAGGCTTCCTGAACATAATAGCAGCCTGCATGAAACAAAGGATCGAACGTAAAAGTAAGACGCTCATCGAGATAAAATCCCTCGGAAGACCAGGGAACAGGGAGAAGTTGAGAATCCATTCTCAACTTATTCAACCTTATGCTGACAGGCGGTTCCTGTTGCAAGGCAGCAGCCAGTTTGTCGTATTCTTCGTCGCCCAATAAGGAGCGGGTGTAATCTATGAAAGAAGCGGGTAAATTCATTTTCGTTTATTAATTTTCGCAAATATCAAAAATATTTCGTCTCTTTGCAACTTTCCTGGATATTAACTACGTCTAACAGACAAAGAAACAAATAAAAAAACTATTTATATGAAGAATTTTCTACTTGCATTGATGGTTGTACTGACCACTTGCACATTGGCTATCGCCCAAAATAATACGACTGTCGTACAAGATTCTGTTGGAAACGTGAAAGTCAGCGTAAAGAAAAGCAGCAAAGCAAACGCGAATAACACTGCTGTAACAGTGGTCGGCGTAGACGCTACGGACGCTGATTCCACCGACATTGACGCTGACTCAAGCAGTGTGAGTCACGGTAGCGCCAGTTTCTCAATCAATACGGATGACGATGACTTTCCATTCTACGATTTCGAAAATGCCGTTAGCGGCCTTTTAATACCGATCATAGCTATAATCTCTGTATTCGGCTCGCCAGTATTGATCCTGTTCATAGTCTTCTTCTTCCGCTACAAGAACCGGAAGGCACGCTATCGCCTTGCCGAACAGGCACTTGCGACAGGACAACCGTTGCCGGCAGACTTTATCCGGGAAAACAAACCTGCCGACCCATGCTCACAAGGTATCAAAAACACATTTACCGGTATCGGACTTTTCATCTTCCTTTGGGCAATTACAGGAGAATTCGGAATCGGAACTATCGGACTGCTAGTTGCATTTATGGGCATCGGGCAATGGATTATAGGTTACAAGCAGAAGCAAAATCCGGAAGCATCCGATGCATGGATGCGCAATATCAATAAAAGCGAAAATCAAAACGACAACATCAAAACCGACAGTTCCAATATCTTCTCCCCCGAATCCGAAAACAAAGGTAATGGGCTGAATGAAGAAAAGCCCGAAGAAGAAAAATGAGCCAACTCAATGATATATCGCTAGTCGCGCAGGTCGTGGTGTTCAAGAACACCAGGGCCTTCGACCAGTTGGTGGGGAAGTACCAGTCGCCTGTCCGGCGGTTCTTCCTGAATCTGACTTGCGGCGACAACGAATTGAGTGACGACTTGGCACAAGATACATTCATCAAGGCGTATACGAATATTGCTTCTTTCCGAAACTTATCAAGCTTCTCCACGTGGCTGTATCGTATTGCGTACAATGTTTTTTATGATTATATTCGCAGCCGAAAGGAGACGGCTGACTTGGATACAAGGGAAATAGACGCCATCAACAGTACCGAGCAGGAGAATGTCGGTCAGAAAATGGATGTCTACCAGTCGCTCAAAACGCTCAAAGAAGTGGAAAGAACCTGCATCACGTTGTTCTACATGGAAGATGTAAGCATCGACAAGATTGCGGGGATAACAGGAATACCGGCAGGGACGGTGAAAAGCCATCTGTCGCGTGGTAAAGAGAAATTAGCAACGTATTTAAAACAAAACGGTTATGAAAGAAGTAGACAATGATAAGCTCTTGCGCGATTTCTTCGCAGAAAACAAGCAGGAAATAGCGGACAACGGATTCAGTCGCCGTGTCATGCACCACTTGCCCGACCGCAGCTATCGGCTGGCACGTCTTTGGAGTGCTTTCGTAATGGCGATTTCAACTGTACTTTTCGTTTGGTTGGGCGGTTTGGAAGCTGCTTGGGGAACCATCAGGGAAGTGTTTATCGGTATGATTAATCATGGCGCTACAAGCCTTGACCCGAAATCAATTATTATCGCTACCGTCGTCCTGTTGTTTATGGCGACGCGTAAAGTGGCTTCGTTGGCATAAGCGCCATCAAAAGGATATATAATTACAATCCCGGAATTCTGTGTATCTCCGGGATTTTTTTATTCTTTAGACAAAGAAATTCTTATTAGCCGTTCCATCTGTTAAACAATGATAAATCTACCCTTTATTCCAAGTCGCCCCAAACTTAGATGTTGTATCTTTGTTGTTCTGTAAACTAAAATAGAGAGAAAAGTTTTGAAACTACGTATATTTATTTTATTTCTGTTTTTGTCTTTATTACGCGCCCAGGCGGATGTCATCGACAGTTTGATGACGCATCCACGGGACTCTATCGGACTAACAAGTGATTCTCTAGTATTACATTTCCTGCAAGAATCAGGTATTCCCATCTCCGATAACAATAAAGTCAAGCTGCTGAAAAGCGGACGGGAGAAGTTTATCGATTTATTTGAAGCCATACGGGAAGCCAAACACCATGTTCACCTTGAATATTTCAATTTCCGCAATGACTCCATCGCCAATGCTTTATTCGACCTCTTGGCCGAAAAGGTAAAAGAAGGCGTTGAAGTGCGGGCTATGTTCGATGCCTTCGGCAACTGGTCGAATAACAAGCCGCTCAAAAAGAAACATCTCAAGAAAATACGTGAACGGGGCATCGAAATTGTCAAGTTCGATCCGTTTACCTTCCCTTACATCAACCACGCCGCCCACCGCGACCACCGGAAGATTGCCGTCATTGACGGAAAAGTGGCTTATACGGGCGGAATGAATATCGCCGATTATTACATCAACGGTCTGCCCAAAATCGGAACCTGGCGGGATATGCACACGCGCATCGAAGGGGATGCCGTCAACGACCTGCAGGAAATATTTCTCACGATTTGGAACAAAGAGACGAAACAGAATATAGGCGGGGAAGCTTATTTTCCGCAACATGCGGGACAGACGGACAGCACCAATATTGTAGTCGCCATCGTAGACCGTACTCCGAAGAAGAACAGTCGTATGTTGAGCCACGCATATGCGATGAGTATTTATTCGGCGCAAAAGAATGTACACATCGTCAATCCTTATTTCGTGCCGACTTCTTCCATCAAGAAAGCACTGAACCGCTCCATTGACCGGGGAGTGGATGTGACGATTATGGTTTCTTCCGCTTCTGATATTCCGTTTACGCCGGATGCCGCGCTTTATAAGCTGCATAAGTTGATGAAAAGGGGAGCTACCGTTTATATGTACAACGGCGGATTTCATCACTCGAAAATCATGATGGTCGACGACCTGTTCTGCACAGTCGGCACTGCCAACCTAAACAGCCGAAGCCTCCGATACGACTACGAGACGAACGCTTTCATCTTTGACAAGAAAACGACAGCCGAACTGAATACGATGTTCCATGAAGATATCGAACACTGCACCCAACTGACACCTGAATTTTGGAAAAAGCGTTCACCTTGGAAGAAGTTCGTCGGATGGTTTGCTAATTTATTCACACCATTTTTGTAATTTTGCACAAGTGTGTACTTCTCCGTGAATACACCAATGATTTGAAAATTTATTCATTATGAAACAATACCTGGATTTGCTCAACCGTGTACTGACGGAAGGCACGGAAAAAAGTGATCGCACCGGAACGGGAACCATCAGCGTTTTCGGCCATCAAATGCGTTTTAACCTCGAAGACGGTTTTCCCTGTCTGACAACGAAGAAGCTGCATCTGAAATCAATCATATACGAGTTGCTTTGGTTTCTGCAAGGAGACACCAACGTGAAATATCTGCAAGAGCACGGAGTGCGTATTTGGAATGAATGGGCGGACGAGAACGGTGACTTAGGTCATATCTACGGTTACCAGTGGCGTTCGTGGCCTGACTACAACGGTGGATTCATCGACCAAATCAGCGAAGTGGTAGAGACAATCAAGCATAATCCGGATTCACGCCGTATCATCGTGAGTGCCTGGAACGTGGCAGACCTGAACAAGATGAACCTCCCGCCCTGCCATGCTTTCTTCCAGTTCTACGTAGCAGACGGACGATTGAGCCTGCAACTTTACCAACGCAGTGCCGATATCTTCCTCGGCGTTCCTTTCAACATCGCTTCTTATGCATTGTTATTGCAAATGATGGCGCAAGTGACGGGATTGAAAGCAGGTGACTTTGTTCATACGTTCGGTGATGCCCACATCTACCTGAACCACCTGGAACAGGTGAAACTGCAACTGTCGCGTGAACCTCGCCCGCTGCCACAAATGAAAATCAACCCGGATGTGAAAAGTATCTTCGATTTCAAATTTGAGGACTTTGAATTAGTAAATTATGACCCGCATCCGCATATTGCAGGAGTAGTAGCCGTATAATTCCTATGAGTAAAGTATCCATTATCGCCGCCATAGACCAGCGTATGGCAATAGGCTTTCAGAATAAACTTCTTTTCTGGCTGCCCAACGACTTGAAGCGTTTCAAAGCGTTGACTACCGGAAACACCATTATAATGGGCCGCAAGACTTTCGAATCTCTTCCGAAAGGTGCATTGCCCAATCGCAGAAACGTTGTACTGTCTTCCAATCCGGCTACGGAATGTCCCGGCACTGAAGTGTTCCCATCTCTTGAAGCGGCCTTGCAAAGCTGCAAAGAAGAGGAACATGTGTATATAATCGGCGGTGCAAGCATTTACCGGCAAGCACTTCCTTTTGCTGACGAACTCTGCCTGACAGAGATAGACAGCACTGCTCCCGAAGCCGACGTATATTTCCCTGAAGTTTCTCCGGAGATGTGGCAAGAAAAAAGCAGAGAAACTCACCCTGCGGATGAGAAACATCTCTGCTCCTATGCCTTTGTAGATTACGTAAGAAAGTGAGATAAATTAATCTTCCTCGTCCACCTCGACCATGATAGGCATCTGCCTCTTAATGGCTTCGTGGAAGGAGATTAACGTTTCTGTACGCGCCAATCCCAGTGGTTGCAATTTATCATGGATAACACTCAACAAGTGGTGGTTATTCTTTGCGTAAATCTTGATGAACATATCATATTTTCCGGTAGTGAAATGACATTCCACTACTTCGGGAATAGCTTCCAAAGCCTTTGTTACCGAATCAAAGGATTCGGGATCTTTCAGATAGATACCGATGTAAGCACAAGTTTCATATCCTATTTTTTCGGGGTCAATGACATATTCTGAACCTTTGAGTATCCCTAAGTTAGTTAGTTTTTGAATACGTTGATGAATCGCGGCACCGGAAACATTACAAGCTCTCGCCACTTCCAAAAAAGGAATACGTGCATTGCCGGCAATCAGTTTCAGTATTTGTTCATCCAGCGTATCTAATTGATGATGTCCCATTTCTTAAATCAAATTGTTTTAATCAGTGAATCTTTTGTGCAAAGTTAGCGATTTTCCGGCAACAAATGCTATAAACTATTACTTTTATTTATACGAAGCAGTTAAATCAACAATAGTTTGTATCTTTGCAAAAAACATAAATATACCATTTATATGAGACAAATTTGCTGTATTGTTCTATTTTTCTTCACTTTTGTGGAAGGTTATGCACAGAACTTTGCCGATTATTTTCAAGACAAAACATTGCGGGTGGACTACATCTTTACCGGAGATGCCAGGCAACAGGCTATCTATCTCGACGAACTGTCACAACTTCCTTCCTGGGCAGGTCGCCAGCATCATTTATCCGAACTCCCACTGGAAGGCAACGGTCAAATCATCGTGAAAGACCTTGCTACCAAACGGTGCATCTACAAGACTTCCTTCTCTTCCCTGTTTCAGGAATGGCTCACCACGGACGAAGCCAAAGAAACGGCAAAGGGATTCGAAAACAGTTTTCTTCTGCCCTATCCCAAACAACCGGTAGAAGTGGAAACCGTCCTGTATTCTCCGCGCAGGGAAGTGATGGCCAGCTACAAGCATATAGTCCGCCCTGACGATATCCTGATTCATAAACGGGGAGTGTCACACGTCACTCCGCATCGCTATATGCTCCAAAGTGGCAACGAGAAAGAATGTATCGACATCGCCATCCTTGCTGAAGGATATACCGGGAAGGAAATGGACTTGTTCTATCAGGATGCGCAAAACGCTTGTGAAAGCCTGTTTTCACATGAACCGTTCCGCTCCATGAAAGATAAGTTCAATATCATTGCCGTTGCCAGTCCGTCTACGGACAGTGGTGTCAGTGTGCCCCGCGAAAACCAATGGAAACAAACGGCCGTACACTCTCATTTCGATACTTTCTATTCGGATCGTTACCTGACTACCAGCCGGGTAAAATCTATCCATAACGCCTTAGCCGGCATCCCTTACGAACACATTATTATTCTCGCCAACACTGACGTATACGGTGGTGGCGGTATTTATAATTCGTATACGCTGACTACTGCCCATCATCCGATGTTCAAGCCCGTAGTGGTACACGAGTTCGGGCACAGCTTTGCAGGATTAGCCGACGAGTATTTCTATGAGGACGACACAATGACAGATACCTATCCACTGGATATTGAACCATGGGAACAGAATATCTCGACACGCATAGATTTCGCTTCCAAGTGGGAAAATATGCTCACCAAAGGTACCCCCATCCCTACCCCTACCGCCGAAAGAAAAAAATATCCGGTAGGAGTCTATGAAGGAGGCGGATACTCAGCCAAAGGCATCTATCGTCCTGCCTACGACTGTCGTATGAGAACAAACGGTTACCCGGAATTCTGTCCGGTTTGCCAACGCGCCATCCGCCGCGTGATTGAATTCTATATCCCTTAAAAGTTATATGGATACAAAAGGGTACAAAATATAATATCAATATAAAGAATACACTATTAGTACAAACTTAAAACCCAAACCGTATGATTAGATTTCAGCCGATTAGTACATCGGATTTCCAGCATTACAAGTTTATGGAAGAGTTACTTATCGATGCATTTCCACCGGAAGAATACCGTGAGTTAGACCAACTACGTGAGTACACTGACCGCACAGGTAACTTTTACAATAATATCATCTTTGATGATGACTTGCCTATCGGCTTTATCACTTACTGGGACTTTGACAGCTTCTACTACGTAGAGCACTTCGCAACCAACCCTGCCCTGCGAAACGGCGGATATGGAAAACGCACTCTCGAATACTTGTGCAACTACTTGAAGCAACCGATTGTACTCGAAGTGGAACGCCCGGTAGAGGAGATGGCAAAACGCCGTATCGGATTCTATCAACGCCAGGGTTTCATTTTATGGGAAAAAGACTATTACCAACCGCCTTACAAGCCGGGAGACGATTTCCTGCCTATGTATCTAATGGTACACGGCAACCTCAACCCGGATAAAGACTACGAAATGATAAGGAAGAAACTTCACACAATCGTTTACGGAGTAAAAGAATAAAAGAAAATAAAGGATATTATTAGCAGAGCAGCAATAGTAAAAGCCTTATTAGTAGTAGAAATAGCTAAAATAGGGATATTCCTAAATAAAGAAAAGGCTTCCAAATCATTTTGGAAGCCCTTTCTTTAATATATTGAATTAACTAATTATTTCTCACCACGTTTAGTAGCAGAATAGTTAATCTTCAAAGCGTAAGATTTTCTAAGAGCATTTTTTACGTCAGTAATAATACCCATCTTAGTCTTTTGGTCTACTTTCAGAGACACAGTCATTTTAGCTGCATCCCCCTCATTCATACTAGCACGTTCCTGGAAAATGAAGTCTTGTACTTCACCAACTTCAGCGTAGCTGTCGTTAAGCTGAATACGACTTTCAGTACCCATTTTCGCGCGATATTCCTGAGTAGGTTCACCTACATAAATGAATGTCACCAGTGATTTCTTCTCCAGTTTTTCGAGTTCAGTACCTTGCGGAAGTGTAAACTGCACCTTTAATGTTACCTCACGCATTGTTGTTACAATCATAAAGAAGAACAACAAAGTAAAGATAAGGTCAGGCAACGAAGAAGTATTCAATGCCGGCATTTCACGTTTACCAGTCTTATTAAATTTTCCCATTACTTACTTCTTTTTTTCTCCGTATTTTTTAGGTTCTGCCTCAGAAATTCGTTGCGGATAGATTTCACGAACAGCTTTCTGCTGCGCGTCGCTCAACTCTGCATATGTAACTCCGAATTTTTCCTGAGCCAACTCATCTCTCAATTCATTATATGCAGCAACCAATTCGTTCTGCACACTGATGTATGCCTGATAAGAAGATCCACGGTCATTCTGCAAAGAAATTACATGCTTGTTGTTAACCAGATATGTACCGAAGAATTCCACATTTTCTTGTGTCTTTTCAGGCATATTTTCTGCGTTATTAACATTAGCAATAAATTCTTTGGCTTTATCTCTCAACTGATCAACGCCGATATAATCATTTCCGCACATCAATGCATCATCCTTATTCAGATAAACCTGCAAAACGTTACGTTCTTTGATCTTATCCGTGTTCTGTTGGTCTTGATCTTCGGGTGGCGGTGGCAAAAGTCTTGCCAAACCACGGTCCGTATCCATTGATGTCGTAATCAAGAAGAAGATCAGCAACAAGAAAGCGATATCCGCCGTAGAACTTGAGTTAATATCAGGAACTTTTCTTTTTCCTTTTGCCATTGTAATTACTTATTTAATTGAGTTTTCCCAATTGATTACGATAATTTTTTCTTTATACCACTCACAATGATTGCAACTACAGTTACAAACAACAGGATGTAAATAGAATAAAGGAACATATCAGTCAGTTTCAGCCAGAAAGGAACGTTGTCTGTACCACTATAACCCGGGATTTGCATCGGCGTGCCATCACCCATAGCCCAAGCTACAATTAAAACAACAGCCAAAAGAACCAAGCCAAGCAAAGACTTAATTGCATTTGCCGGGTTATCTTTCAAAGCTGCACCGAATTGGAATATAGCACCAAGAACAGTAGCAGCAACAGCAAGGCCAAACAAAGCATACATCAGATAGAGTAAGGAATCTGTTTGGGCAGGCTGCCACATTTCGGGATCTACTCCCGCTATCACTGCATCGCCTGTAGCGTTTCCCCCGAAGAAGAAGAGTGCCATAACGATCAGGATAATGGCAAACATCGCATAAAGTGCGTAATACGATGCTTTATATGTTAACTTACTCATCTTATATTATTTTTTGTATTTCAAGTTATATTTGATTACCATGTCAAGCAAAGAGATAGAAGAATCTTCCATTTCGCTTGTAAGAGCTTCAATCTTAGCAAGTACGTAGTTGTAGAATACCTGAAGAATCAAAGCAACGATCAAACCGAAGATAGTTGTAATCAAGGCTACTTTCATACCACCTGCAACAACCGTCGGAGAGATATCACCTACCTGTTGGATCTTGTCAAATGCCTGCACCATACCGATTACAGTACCCAAGAATCCGAGTGACGGAGCCATTGCGATAAACAGTGTAATCCAAGAACATCCTTTTTCAAGGTAACCGGCTTGTACACCACCGTAAGAAACAATTGATTTTTCAACCACATCGATACCCTGGTCAATTCTCATCAAACCTTGGTAGTAGATAGAAGCAACAGGACCTCTCGTGTTACGAGCGATGTCTTTAGCAGCTTCAACATCACCTTTTTCCAAAGCAGCTTCGATAGATGCCATGAATTTCTTTGTGTTGATTTCAGCCAAGCTCAAATAGATGATACGTTCGATACAGAAAGCCAAACCGATCACCAAAGCGATAGCTACCAAACTCATGAAAGATGCAGTACCTTCAATGAATTTAACTTTGATTTCCTTGTGAATACCACCTTCTTCTGCAACAGGAGCAGCAGCTGTAGTTTCAGCGGCAGGAGCAACAGCTTGTTGTTCAGTTTGTTCTGCTGCAGGAGCATCTTGAGCCTGAGCAAGTTGAATAGAGCCAAATGTAAAGGCACCAATCACAGCAACAATTGCGAATAACTTTTTCATTGTGTGTCTAATTTTTAAGATTAATTAATTGATTATTATTATTGTTTTTACTTCTCGTTCCGTTTTCAATTCTGCGGAGAGACGGGGATTCGAACCCCGGATACGCTTTAGGCGTATACACGCTTTCCAGGCGTGCCTCTTCAACCACTCGAGCATCTCTCCTTATGAGTTTTCCGCATTTTCAGCTACAAATGTATCCTTTTTTTTCTTTTCGTGAAGCATTATCCCTTTTTTATCTTGAATAAATACTGCAAATTAATATATTTTAAAACCTTGCGAACATTATTTGCGGATTCCAAACACTTTTAGTGCATTTCCTGAAGTGACCTGAGACACGTATTCAGAGGGCATTCGATAAATTTCCGCCACTTTCGCAAGGGTATCTTTCACATTGGCACTTTCATTCCGCTTGCCACGGTTCGGCGCCGGAGTCAAATATGGCGAGTCGGTTTCGAGCACGATACGTTCCAAAGGGACTGTGAGCAATGTCTCCGGCAGAGTCGATTTCTTAAAAGTGACAACCCCGTTAATGCCTAGCATAAAGCCCTCAAACTCCAACAATTTCGCCGCTTCTTCCGGCGTTCCGGTGAAACTATGAAAAATGCCGGTGAGAGGGGTGTTTTTATAGGCCGACATTACCTTATATATATACTCGAACGCATCCCTTGAATGAATGACTATCGGCAACCGGTATTCGAGCGCCCACTCAATCTGCTTTTCAAAGACCAGCAACTGCTCTTTCAGGAAAGTCTTGTCCCAGTAGAGGTCAAGTCCGATTTCACCGATGGCGACAAACAGATTGTTTCCTGCCAACTGCTCGCGTACCACCGCCAGTTCCTGTTCATATGTTTCATTGACCGAGGTAGGATGCAATCCGATCATCGGATAGCAAAAGCCCGGGTAATCAGCACATACGGACAACATCGAATCAATTGTCGTGCTGTCGATATTCGGCATAAAAATATAGGAGACGCCGGCTTCGCGTGCGCGTTCCATCACTTGTGGCAAATCCTCGGAAAATTCTTCTAAAAAAAGATGGGAATGAGTGTCTATCAACATGATATTTCGTTTTCTTCTTTTACTTTTTCATTGGAGCGATAATAATATATCAGGCCGTAGTCACGGCATTTGTCCAAGCGAGCTTCATTGGGAGTGACGTCCTGAAACTTGGCTTCCACCTGATTCCATATATCCAGTATCAACTCATCGGCACGGTCACGCATGGAAGCCAGTTCGTCAAGGCTCCGGCCGGTCAATGCCTGATAATTCTTCTGCCGTTCGTAGCTGTCAAGAAAAATATCATAGTGCACTTTCACGCGTGCAATCGTAGGATTATAAATCGGTATGCCGCCCTGTGACGTTCTCCGCTGCTCACCTTCAATAATCTTCTTCCCCCACTCCACCAATGCGGCTTCGCTTAACAAATCCGGCACGGTATTTGCATTGGGCAGACCATATAATTCTTTGTGGGCTACCTTTATTTCATCACGGAGTACCGCCAAGTTGAGCACCTGGATGAAATGGGAAATATACAGCCGGGCGGTTTTCACATTTGCCTGATGCTTCCTGCTTGCCCGCGACTGATTTTCATAACATTGCGTATAATAAATTTGTGCCGCTTCAAACCTTTGCAGGAAATTGCGCGCTTCAAACAATGTCTTTAGTGTAATTGCCAGGTCGCGCACATTATACAGTTCACCCTTTTCGACCGCTGTTTTCAACGCCCGAACTCTTGCCTGGTCTGTATTTGGTAGTCGTCTGTATGGCATATTATCAAGAACTTAGTTACATTTCACGATACATCAGTACTTTCACCAGGTTCTTCAGTTCTTTTTTTCTGTCCTCTGCCACCGCTACTGCCGAAAGGCTTTCCATGGCGAGTGTATAATATTCGCGCATCTTGTTTTCGCAGATATTGCGAATATTCAGTTGATTGTACAGTTCTGTCACCGCAGCTATTTTTTCGGCAGGCTGATAAGTATCAGCATTGAGCCAACGATCCAGTTTTTCTCTTTGCTTCTCGTCCGCACGGTGCAGCGCCTTGATAAGCATATATGTTTTTTTGTTGCAAAGGATGTCACCGCCTATTTTCTTACCGAACACTTCCGGGTCACCATAGACATCCAGCAAATCATCCTGCAACTGGAACGCGACTCCTATCTGCATTCCGAAATTATAAAGATTATCGGCATCCTCAGCAGTCGCTCCTGCCAGAATAGCACCGATTTTGAGACTGCCTGCCAGTAATACGGCTGTTTTCAGGCGAATCATTTCAATATATTCATCCTCAGTGACATCGCAACGGGATTCAAATTCCATATCCAGTTGCTGTCCTTCACAAATTTCAAGTGTAGTCAGGCTGAACAGTTCCATCACTTCCTTGAGATGCTCCGACGGACACGCTGTCATGTACTGAAACGCCAGAATCAGCATAGCGTCTCCCGAGAGTACGGCAGTGTTGTCATTCCAGACCTTGTGTACGGTCGGCTTTCCTCTGCGCATATCGGAACGGTCCATCAAGTCATCATGCAGCAACGTATGGTTGTGGTAAACTTCGATAGCGGTGGCAGGGTCGTAGATAGACGCGACATCCTCGCGATACAAGTTATACGCCATCAACATTAATACGGGACGTATCCGCTTCCCCCCTAAAGAAAGGATATATTCAATCGGTTCATAGAGTCCTTTCGGTGTCCGGGTAAACTGAATTTCAGAAATATGAGTGTTTATTTTATCAAGTAATTGAGAAGCTGTGAACATGATGGATGAAAAATATGAATGAATGAAAAAAGAGGCTGCCGTGAAGCAGCCTCTTAAATTATTGTGTTACAAATTACTGCAGTCTGAACATTACAGGAACCGTAAATTTAACACGTACCGGTTTACCACGCTGCATACCTGGTTTCCACTTCGGCATGGTGTTTATCACACGGAGAGCCTCTTTATCCAGATACGGGTCAACGCTGCGTACAACTTTCGCGTCTACAATACTACCGTCTTTGTTGACAACGAACTGTACGATAACACGTCCTTGAGTTCCGTTTTCCTGAGCGATAGTCGGATATTTGATGTTCTTAGCCAGATACTGCATCAAAGCTGCTTGTCCGCCCGGGAAGTCCGGCATGTTTTCTACAACTTCGAAAATGGTCTGTTCTTCCGGCTCTTCTTCAACAACTTGTACCGGCACGTATTTTACTTCTACCGGAGCAGCATTATCTTCATTGATAATGGTTGTTGTTTCATCAATTTCGGCCTTATCGTCGACAATCTCCAACAATTCGGCCACTTTCGGGGCTTCGGGTGGTGGTGGAGCTTGTTGTTCAGGGGTTTCGGTAATAGGAATAATTTCCTCTTCAAACACAACGTCAGCTACTGCCTGGCTTGTATCAATTTTCACATCACGCTGGGTCCATTCGAACGCCACGAACATGAAAGCCAACACTACCACGTAACCAACGAGCAACCATGTAGACTTCTTGCCTTCCAGGTCTGCTTTGGGTGATTTTTTAACTTCCATAAAATAATTAATATAATAGATTAATAAAAAAAGTGTCTTCCTATGTGTCTCCGGGCAAATATAGTACATTTTCAGTTAACCGTCTGTTTCTTCCGGTCTTTTTATCCGGCTTTTTAACTTTTTTAATTATTTCGTACTTGCCTGCTTCCTTTTAACGGCAAACATATGGCTGATTTTCAAAATAAGCGTATCTTTGGCGGACAAATTAGATGAACTGAATATGAAAAAGATAGTAATAGCAATCGACGGTTTTTCCTCTTGTGGAAAAAGTACTATGGCCAAGGATCTTGCCCGTGAAGTGGGATACATTTACATTGACAGCGGAGCCATGTATCGGGCGGTCACCTTATATAGTATGGAGAACGGAATTTTCGACGGAGACGTCATCGACACGGAGAAACTAAGAAACGAAATCAAAAATATCCATATTTCTTTCCGTCTGAACCCTGAAACGGGGCGTCCGGACACTTACCTCAACGGGGTAAATGTGGAAAACAGAATCCGCACGATGGAAGTCTCGTCCAAAGTAAGTCCTGTCAGTGCGCTCGACTTCGTACGTGAGGCAATGGTGGCCCAACAGCAGGCGATGGGAAAAGAAAAAGGCATTGTAATGGACGGAAGGGACATCGGAACCACGGTTTTCCCGGATGCCGAATTGAAGATTTTTGTAACTGCCACGCCTGAAGTCCGTGCCCAACGCCGTTACGACGAACTGAAAGCGAAAGGACAGGAAGCGAGTTTCGACGAAATCCTGGAGAATGTAAAGCGACGGGACTATATTGACCAGAACCGTGAAGTAAGTCCGCTGCGTAAGGCTGATGATGCTTTGTTACTGGACAATACGGACTTGACAATCGAGCAACAGAAAGGATGGCTGTTCGAGCATTTTAATAAGGTGGGAAAGTAGTTTTTCCGTATAGTTTTAAGGAGTTTCTTATCTAAATTGAGGAGTTTTCTTTATGATTAAGGTAGAGATAGATGAAGGGTCAGGCTTCTGCTTCGGGGTAGTGACAGCCATTCACAAGGCGGAGGAAGAGTTGGCAAAGGGAGAAACGCTTTATTGTCTCGGAGATATCGTGCACAACAGCCGGGAAGTGGACAGGCTGAAAACGATGGGATTAATCACCATCAACCGCGAAGAGTTCAAGCAGTTGCGAAACGCAAAGGTACTGTTGCGGGCACACGGGGAGCCGCCGGAAACTTACATGATTGCCCGCGAGAATAATATTGAAATCATAGACGCGACTTGTCCGGTGGTATTGCGCCTTCAGAAGCGTATCAAGCAGGAGTTCCTGCAAGACGGAAATAAAGAAAAGCAGATTATCATTTACGGTAAAACCGGTCACGCAGAAGTGTTGGGACTGGTGGGGCAGACAGACGGAAAAGCGATTGTCATCGAAAAAGCCGAAGAAGCGAAGAAGCTGGATTTAAACAAGGACATCCGTCTTTTTTCGCAGACAACCAAGTCACTCGACGAATTTCAGGAAATTGTAGAGTATATCAAGAAGAATATATCTCAGGACGCGACTTTCGAGTATTACGATACGATTTGCCGTCAGGTTGCCAATCGCATGCCTAAGTTAAGGGAGTTTGCGGCTACGCATGATTTGATATTCTTCGTCAGCGGGAAAAAGAGTTCGAACGGAAAAATGCTGTTTGAAGAGTGCCTGAAAGTGAATCCTAATTCACATTTGATAGATAATGAAAAGGAGATAGATACTTCTTTGCTCCAAAACGTGCAGTCGATTGGCGTGTGCGGGGCAACTTCCACTCCTAAATGGCTGATGGAAAAGATATACAACCATATCCGGGCACTTATAAAGGAGTAACAGCGTATTGTAGAAGCGAGTAACAGCAAAGTAACAGATAAGAATAAAAAGAAAGCAAAAAGCGGACATTTGCACTTTTTTAATGTTTTCATCAAGTGAAAAAAAACTTCGTAAACATTGCTTTCAACTTTTTATTGTACATTTGCCACATCAAACTAATTAATGAAAAGATTGTGATATGGGAACAGTGAAATGTATCGGAATTTTGACTTCCGGGGGTGATGCTCCGGGAATGAATGCAGCTATACGTGCAGTGACACGTGCAGCCATCTATAACGGATTACAAGTTAAAGGTATATATAGAGGATACAAAGGCTTGGTGACAGGCGAAATCAAGGAATTCAAAAGCCAAAACGTAAGTAACATCATCCAACTGGGTGGAACAATCCTGAAAACAGCCCGCTGTAAGGAGTTCACTACTCCCGAAGGACGCCAACTAGCCTATGATAATATGAAGAAAGAAGGCATCGATGCCTTGGTTATCATTGGTGGTGACGGTTCGCTGACGGGCGCGCGTATTTTCGCGCAGGAATTTGATGTGCCCTGTGTCGGACTGCCGGGAACGATTGACAACGACCTCTACGGAACTGACACAACTATCGGCTACGACACAGCATTGAATACCATCCTGGATGCAGTGGATAAGATTCGCGACACAGCCACTTCGCACGAACGTTTGTTCTTTGTGGAAGTAATGGGACGTGATGCCGGTTTCCTCGCGCTGAACGGAGCGATTGCTTCGGGAGCTGAAGCAGCCATTATCCCGGAATTCAGCACGGAAGTCGACCAACTGGAAGAATTTATCAAGAACGGATTCCGTAAGTCAAAGAATAGCAGTATCGTACTGGTAGCCGAAAGTGAACTGACCGGCGGGGCCATGCATTACGCGGAACGTGTGAAAAACGAGTATCCGCAGTACGATGTACGTGTAACTATCCTCGGACACTTGCAGCGCGGTGGTAGTCCTACTGCTCACGACCGTATCCTGGCAAGTCGCCTGGGTGCTGCCGCTATCGATGCTATCATGGAAGACCAACGCAACGTAATGATTGGTATCGAACATGACGAAATCGTTTATGTACCGTTCAGCAAGGCTATCAAGAATGACAAGCCGATAAAAAGAGATCTTGTGAATGTATTGAAAGAACTTTCTATCTAAACGAAAGAAGTTTCATCCAATCATAGAAAAATGAAATAACGAGGGAACACCAAAACTCCCTTTTTAACAAAATCACCCGCGTTGCAAATAGATGTAGCGCGGGTGTTTTCTATTTTTATAAAGGCTTTGGATACGCCTTCGTTTCTTATTTGATACGCCTTCGTTTCTTATTTTTATTCCAACCATTGCGCTATCGTCCGCTCCGTACTTTCCCAAAGCTGCTCCTGTTGCACATGATGAGCATACTTGTCAGACAGTTTTTTCCGGCGATTGCTTGCATATAGCTGTCCCGTCACTCCCGCCTCTTTTTCGTCCAGCAGCAGTCCGATGGCCGTAGAAGCCCCTTTCTTCGGTTTGCGGATAAAAGGACGGAAAAAAATATCGGTCAATGGGTCAAACCATTGATGCATAGTAATAATATTTGTAGAAACAATCCCCGGGTCAGCCGCATTGACAGTGATACCCTTGTCACGGAGCTGTTCAGCCAGTTCGAGGGTAAACAATAATAAAGCCAGTTTCGTATTACTGTAGATAGGGATTCTCCAAAACTTTCCCACCTTTCCCCGATGGAAAAAGTCAGGCAGGTCGATATGCCCGATTGCGTAAGTACAAGAAACCATATTCACAATACGCGCGCCCCGCACCATTGCGGGAACCAATTTCCGCGTAAGCAGATAAGGCCCTACATAATTCACACTCACCGTCCGTTCAAATCCGTCGGCGGTAACATGAAACCCTGTTTCCATCGTCCCTGCATTATTCATCAACAGGGAAACCGGAATATTACGTCCCAGAATCTGTCCGGCAAAAGAAGCTACCGAGCGCATGGAAGACAAATCAATAGCCATCACTTCCAGGTTCGGATTTCCGGTTTCTTCGATTAAACGCTGACGGACAATTTCTGCTTTTGACGGATTATAACAAGCCATTATTATCCGATAACCGGCTTGGGCTACAGAACGTGTTATTTCCCGTCCCATTCCTCCGTCGGCACCGGTGATGATTGCCCATTTTACTTCACTCATCGCTTTTCAAGTTTTTCAATCTCCTTCTGCAAACAAGAAGGGATTGGTTCTTTTAAATGTTGATGACAAGCCATTTCTATGGTGTACATACGTCCGATGCAGTAATTACTGTGTCCACAGTTACAACGAGCCTGCTCTTCCTGTGCCATCCGGTTGACAAATCCCGGTTCGTTGAGCAAAGCGCGCGCCATCTGCACAGCGTCAAAACCCGCATCCAGCACTTCATCTATCTTCTGACGGGTAACAAGGCCACCGACATAAATCAAGGGAGCTCCCGGAAGAGCTTCCCGAAACTTCAACGCATCTTCGAGAAAATAAGCCTCTTTGAAAGGGACTGACGGAATCATCCATTTTCCAAACATCCTCACTCCATACTTCAGCCACCAGCAATTCATATAGTAAGACATCGAACGGATGGGCATCGCACCCCGCATCACATACATCGGCGCTTTGCTTACGAAACCGCCGCTCAACACCAATCCATGAGCGCCAAGTTCCAGCAAACGTTTGGCTACCTGGATGGATTCGTCTATTTCCATTCCGCCCTTGAAGCCGTCACGCATATTCATTTTCACAAAAACAGCCATGTCACTGCCTGCCGCTTTCATGACTTCTTCCATCACCAACTCCATAAAACGCATCCGGTTTTCCAGTGAACCTCCAAATTCATCTTTCCGGTGATTCGTGTAGGGAGACAGGAACTGGCTAATCAGATAACCATGTCCGGCATGGACTTCCACAGCATCAAATCCAGCTTCCCTTGCCAGATTGACAGCGTTTCCATAGGCTTGCGCCAGTTCCGGAAGCTCTTCTTTTTCCAGTCCGCGGACAAACGTGGGAGAATAGAGATTGAATCCCGAAGAAGCAGACACGGGGGTGACACCGCAAATATTTTTGTGGGACATATTTCCGCAATGTCCTATCTGTATGCCTACGGCAGCGCCTTCGTCGTGCACAGCTTTGGTCAATTCATGCAAACGAGGAATGATGGATGGACGCAGCCACAACTGGCGGTCGAAAGAAAGTCCGCTTTGTGTCACGGCAGCGTAGGCCACTGTCGTCATGCCTACCCCGCCCGCAGCTACCGAGCGGTGATAATCCAATAGCATTTGTGAAGGAGTATTCTCCGGACACATACTCTCGAAAGCCGCCGAACGAATCGTCCGATTCCGCAACGTCAAAGGCCCGAAAGTGACCGGAGTAAAAAGCTTAGATTTCATAGTAGTGAGAATTATTCAAGTCTTATTTAATTTGTGATAACAATCATTCTTAATAAAGGAAAGGAAATACCCGTTTCTTCTCTCCTACCGCGTCACCGAATTCTTCGCGGTAGCGACACCACAACGCATGGGCACGCGGAACAAGATTGGCAATCGTCCACCAAAGAAAGACAAGTCCGGAAAGCGAACAAGTGAGTATTGCCCAACCTGCCCATTCAATTATTTCACCGAAATAATTGGCGGACGTGACATAGCGATACATTCCCTTTTGCGGCAGATAATGGCGTGTGTCTCCCGGTTTGCGCAGGTGGCGGATGACATAATCCGAATGCCAGTTGACCAGCATACCCACAAAAAACAGCAGAGTACCCGCTATAAACCACGGAGACGTAAACCAGTCGGGCTGATACATCGTTTCGGGAGCAAGGTAAAATATCCATTCACCTTGCATATAGCCATTCAGCAGATTAAAAAGAATCCCCATTGACATAATTGCCAGTGGCATTTTACTTTTTCCGGTCAATAACAGCGGGAAAATGAAGGCACGCTGGAAATAATGAATTTGAAAAAACAAAAAGAAAGTCAATATTACCGGCTCAAAACGACGTTCGGAATACATCCACATACCACACATCACCAAAAAGACCGGAGCTTCCATCAGTACCCAAGCTATTTTATTGGATATAGCTACTCCCCATGACGCCGTGCGAAAAATACCGTATCCGGCTTTCACAAAATAGAGTGCGATAAAAACCACCAGGGCAATCAAACTCATCACACCCAGGAACAGATTAAAGGCTGCCAAACTCATATTAAAAGTCTTTTGTAATGTGCAAAAATAACAAAAATGAAAGGAATTACAACACAAAATTCCCTTTAAATAAAAAACTCACCACAAGCTGTACATTTTTTAATTACAAACTCCAAAAAGAAACAGTTGCCAGACGAATGAGTTATGCATACTAGAGATAAATTCATTGAACGCAGAAAATAAATAAAGACCAATTGAGATTAACTCATAACAGTACAGGTTTTGAATCTTTTCTATTCTGTTTAACTTATTTCAGTACGTTGTGCTTTAATGTGGGTTCTCTGGCTATGTTGTTTAGGGAAACATAAGTTATGAAGTAAGGAAGTGTTAGTTATCTTGCCTTTATCCTTGCGTTAGGCTGCCGGTATTCTTTCATTAGATCACCGGTATTGTTATCTCACCACGGCCGTGGTAACTATTCGTCACGGCCATGGTAGGTTCTCTTCACAGCCGTGATAGGAATTTGTCACGGCCGTGACGAATTAGTGATATCGGTAATCTAACGAAAGGATACCGAAGAGATAACGTTAATATCCCGTTAGTATATCCTATGTTTTATAGGGGGATGGGATGATAATACCCTGAGAGCAAAAGTTACTCTCAGGGTGCTATCATGACCTGCTCTCATAGCTGAAGCTACGATGAATAAAGGATTTGAAGAAATTTATGAGGGTATGAGGGTAAATCGTGAAAACTTTTGTTTGGAGTGCGTGTTTAGTTCTGAAATCGAATTAGTTTATTTTCGCATCAGTTTGGTTCATTTCGGCACAGTTTTGAACTGTTTCTTATTCATCACAACTCCCCGAACAAAATTGAAATCCAATCTTCGTTCGGGGAGTACTTTTATATATTCAACAAAAGGATTTGTCTTTGTCAACGCTTCTTGATAGGTATATAAGCCAAATCTTCGAGCACATTCTTGTAAGCAGGACGGATGATACGCTTGCCTTCGAAAGTCAGTTCCTCATTGCGGTGTGCACACCAACCTACGATACGTGCCATGGCAAACAAAGGAGTGAAAATTTCCTGCGGCAATCCAATCATTTCATAGACGAAACCCGAATAGAAGTCGATGTTACTGGAAACGGTCTTTCCGTTGTTCTTGATACGACCGAAAGTGGCGATGGCACGTTCTTCCAACAGTTCGAGGAAAGCAAATTCGCTTTCTCTGCCTTTCTCACGGGCAAGGTCGCGGGCAAGTTCTTTCAGCAAGAGCGCACGAGGGTCGGAAATGGTGTAGACAGCATGGCCGATACCATAAATCAATCCCGTTTTGTTGTACACTTCTTTGTTGAGCATACGGGTGAAGTAAGTGTCTATTTCGTCTACACTAGTCCAGTCCTTGATATTTTCTTTCAAGTGCTGGAACATGTCGGCAACCTGGATATTCGCGCCACCATGAAGCGGGCCTTTCAGCGAACCGATACCTGCGGCGATGGCCGAATACGTATCTGTTCCGGTAGAAGAAGTGACACGGACGGTGAATGTGGAGTTGTTACCACCACCATGTTCTGCCTGAAGAATCAACAGCAGGTCGAGGGTGCGGGCATCCAGTTCGGTGTAGTCCTTTTTCAGCATATACAGGAAGTTTTCGGCGATAGACAGTTTTTCCTGCGGATGGCGGATATGCAGGGAACGACCGAAAGTGGCATGGCGAAGCATATTGTAAGCATAGGCGATGATGGTCGGAAACTTCGAGATAAGATCGATGCTCTGACGCATCAGGTTATCACGGGAAGTATCATCCGCGTTGGCATCAAAACGATACATTTCGAGTACGCTGCGCGAAAGGATATTCATAATGTTGTTTCCTTCCAATTCGATAATATTCATTTTCGTTTTCTGTTCCAACGGCATGTTGTCGTTAATCAGTTCACGGAAAGAGAGCAGTTCTTCCTTATCCGGCAGACGGCCAGAGAGCAGCAGGTAAGCCACTTCTTCGAAGCCGAAGCGTTTCTCCTTGATGATGGCGTGTGAAATATCTTCCACGTCATAGCCACGATAGAACAATTTGCCCGGTATGGGTTTCAGTCCGCCGCCCGGAATACGTTCGTAGCCAACTACATTACCGATTTTAGTAAGGCCTACCAATACACCTGTGCCGTCTTCATTACGCAGTCCGCGTTTCACGTCAAACTTGGGGAACAATTCATTATCAATCCGGGTTGCTTCCTTCATATCTTCGGAAAGCTTGTAAATCAAGTACTCTTTCTTCATTTTTCTTTGTTTTTATTCGTTGCTTTTACTTTTCAATTCGTTCCACTATTTCGCGTGTGAAAGCGGAAGTTGAGAGGGAGATTCCGTTCGGCATAAAACGTGCTAGATCATGTGTAGCGCGAGCTTCAAGGAAACTTTGTTCCAAGGCTTTCTCTATAAGAGCCGCCGCTTCTTTCCAGTCAAAATATTCGAGCATCATCACTGCCGAAAGCAGAATGGAGCAAGGGTTCACTACGTCTTTTCCCGCAATGTTCGGGGCAGTTCCGTGGGTGGCTTCAAAGATGGCGTGACCTGTCTTGTAGTTGATATTCGCTCCCGGAGCAATACCGATGCCGCCTACCATCGCTGCCAGTTGGTCGGAGACGTAGTCCCCGTTCAGGTTCAAGGTGGCTATTACGGAATATTCTTCGGGAATCAGTAAGGTATTTTGCAGGAAAGCGTCGGCGATACAGTCCTTTATCACCAGTCTGCCATCTGCCAGGGCATCGGCAAATTCACGCTGTGCCAGTTCGTAGCCCCACTTCTTGAAACCACCTTCGGTGAATTTCATGATATTACCTTTGTGCACCAACGTCACGGAAGGCAGATGATGGTCGAGCGCATACTGGCAGGCAGCACGTACAAGACGCTCCGTACCTTCACGGGAGACGGGTTTCACGCCGAAAGAAGATGTTTCAGGGAAACGGACTTTCGTCACGCCCATCTCGTCTTTCAGGAATTTGTAGAACTTTTCCGCTTCCGGAGTACCGGCTTCCCACTCGATACCGGCATAAATGTCTTCCGTATTTTCACGGAATACGCACATATCCACTTTCTCAGGCGCTTTCACAGGCGACTGCACTCCCTGATACCAACGGACGGGACGGAGACAAACGTATAAGTCGAGCGTCTGGCGCAGGGCTACATTCAACGAACGGATGCCGCCACCGACGGGAGTTGTCAACGGGCCTTTGATTCCTATCAGATATTCCTGAAAGGCCTTCATCGTTTCGTCCGGCAACCAGGAACCTGTCTCATTGAAGGCACGTTCACCTGCCAGCACTTCTTTCCATTCGATGCGGCGCTTGCCGCCATAGGCTTTCCGAACGGCCGCATTCACTACGGCCTGCATGGAAGGAGTCACTTCAGCTCCCACTCCGTCTCCGGTAATATAAGGTACGGTAGGCACATCGGGCACCAGCAGCGTACCATCTGCTTTCATGGTTATTTTATTCATGGTTATCTTGCATTTAAGGCAGAGCCGGCACGAAACCAGGCAATCTGCTGTTCATTGTATGTGTGCTGTACTTCAAAGCTCTCTTTCGTTCCGTCTTCGTGGTGGAGAACGATGGTGAGATTACGTCCCGGCGCGAAATGCACCAAACCAAGCACGGAGAGAACATCATGTTCGCGAATCTTGTCGTAGTCGGCTTTATCGACAAATGTCAGGGCAAGCATTCCTTGTTTCTTCAGATTCGTTTCATGGATACGGGCGAAGCTCTTGGCGAGAATCACACGGACACTCAGGAAACGGGGTTCCATAGCTGCGTGCTCGCGACTGGAGCCTTCGCCGTAGTTTTCTTCAGCAACGACAATAGAAGAAATTCCCTGTGTCTTGTACAACTTCGCTGTACCGGAAACTGTACCGTAGGTATTTGTCGAACGGTTCCAAACGCTGTTCGTTTCACCGTTGAAGGCATTGACAGCTCCCATCAACATGTTGTCGGAAATATTCTCCAAATGTCCCCGGAAACGAAGCCACGGGCCTGCCATAGAGATATGGTCGGTGGTACATTTGCCTTGCGCCTTGATTAGCAGGGGCATATTCAGCAAGTCCTGACCGTCCCAGGCAGGGAAAGGAGTCAGCAGTTGCAAGCGTTGGGAATCCGGTTTCACTTTGATTTCCGTTTTTGCTCCGTGCGGGGCGATATAGCCTTCGTTGCCCTGTGTAAAGCCCTTCAAAGGAAGTTCGTCGCCGACAGGTTCAGCCAATTTTACTCTTTCGCCATCGTGGTTCACTAATCTGTCTTTCAAGGGGTTGAAGCAGAGGTCGCCCGCGATGGTCAGTGCCATAGTCAGTTCGGGAGAAGCGACGAAAGCATAGGTGTTGGGATTGCCGTCGGCACGTTTCGCAAAGTTACGGTTGAAAGAGGTGACGATGGAGTTCTTCCGCGTCGGGTCGTCCGTCTCACGTTTCCACTGGCCGATACAAGGGCCGCAGGCGTTTGCCATAATGGTAGCTCCGATTTGCTCGAAAGCACCGATCATTCCGTCTCTCTCGGCAGTGGCGCGAATCTGTTCCGAACCCGGATTCACAATCAGCGGGGCGGCTACGCTCAAATTCTTTTCGGCTACCTGCTTCGCTAAAGAAGCGGCACGGCTCAAGTCCTGGTAAGAAGAGTTGGTGCACGAACCGATGAGTCCGACTTCCATTTTACGAGGATAGCCGTTCAATAATACTTTCTCCGCAAATTCGGAGATAGGCGTAGCAGCGTCCGGCGTGAAAGGGCCGTTTATGTAAGGTTCGAGTTCCGACAGGTCAATATCAATGACACGGTCGTAATATTTCGCAGGTTCATCCGTCACCACTTCGTCCGCCCGAAGGTCGGCGCCGACAGATTCCGCCCAGTCGACAACACAGTCTCTTCCTGTGGCTCTCAGGTAAGTAGCCATGCGCCCGTCAAACGGGAAAAGTGAGGTGGTAGCCCCTACTTCGGCCCCCATGTTACAGATGGTCGCTTTTCCGGTGGCGGAAAGAGATTCGGTACCGGGGCCGAAATATTCAATGATGGCGTTCGTTCCGCCTTTTACGGTGAGGATGCCCGCCAGTTTCAGAATCACGTCTTTCGGAGAGGCCCATCCGTTCAGTTTTCCGGTCAGACGGACACCGATAATCTTCGGCATCTTCAATTCCCACTCCATGCCGGTCATCACGTCCACGGCATCCGCGCCACCGACACCGATAGCCACCATGCCAAGACCACCTGCGTTCGGAGTGTGCGAATCCGTTCCCACCATCATTCCGCCGGGGAATGCGTAGTTTTCAAGCACTACCTGGTGGATGATGCCTGCGCCCGGTTTCCAAAAGCCGATACCGTAGCGGGAAGATACATCGCGAAGAAAATCATAAACTTCTTCGTTGGTCATTCTTGCGGTAGCGATGTCTTCCTTCGCTCCTTTGTAGGCTTGTATCAAGTGGTCACAATGTACCGTCGAAGGCACTGCTACCCGGTCTTTGCCTGCATTCATAAATTGGAGCAGCGCCATTTGGGCAGTCGCGTCCTGCATAGCCACCCGGTCGGGGCGGAAATTCACATAGTCCTCTCCTCGTTTGTAATCCTTTACATCGGCTACATCATACAGATGAGCATACAAAATTTTCTCGGCCAACGTCAAAGGACGCTTCAATACAGCCCGCACGTGTTCTACCTTTCCTTTATAAGCAGCGTAGAAGGCTTCTAACATAGTCACATCGTATACCATATCGCTTTTAGTTTTTTTAGTCTATCTATAAAAATAACGAACGACGTTCGAGTAATGTTTAACAAAATGAAATATTTTTTCTACCCGGAGAGAAGAATTGTTACCTTTGCATCTATTATGAATAATAATTCGAAAAGTCCGATAGCCGATCTTCAGCAACAACAACTCCTCTTACGGATGGAGTACGAATACGAGAAAGAAGAGTTCAAGCGGCAGACCGAAACGATGGGCGTTGCCCGGAAAGTGAAACGCGGTCTCTGCTGGTATCCCGTCTCTCTCGGCCGAAGTTACTACAATTCGCTGAATCAGCTTGTAATAGATATTACACGTACCGAAAATAAAGAGATAGAGCACTCTTTCGAGTTCGGACGTCCCGTCTGCTTTTTCCATCAGTCGCTCGAGGGGAAGATGAAGTATATGAATTTCATTGCTACCGTCAGTTATGCGGATGAGGAACGGATGGTGGTCGTGTTGCCCGGAGCGGGTGCTTTGATGGAACTGCAAACTCCCAACATACTGTTTGGCGTGCAGCTTTATTTTGACGAAACGTCTTACCGGGCGATGTTCGAAGCACTGGAAGATGTAGTCCGCGCCAAAGGCAACCGGTTGGCAGAACTGCGCGACACGCTGCTCGGAACGCTTAAACCGGGATTTCGTGAGTTGTATCCGGTACGCTTTCCGTGGCTGAACAGTACGCAGGAGACAGCTGTCAACAAAGTGCTCTGCACGCGCGATGTCTCCATCGTCCACGGCCCGCCGGGAACGGGAAAGACGACGACACTGGTTGAAGCAATTTACGAGACGTTGCACCGCGAGCCGCAAGTGCTGGTCTGCGCGCAGAGTAATACGGCCGTCGACTGGATTTGTGAGAAGCTTGTAGACCGGGGCGTGCCGGTGCTGCGTATCGGAAATCCTACACGGGTAAATGACAAGATGCTGTCTTTCACTTACGAACGGCGGTTCGAGAGTCATCCGGCCTATCCGGAGCTATGGGGCATCCGCAAGTCTATCCGCGAAATGAACGGACGGATGCGCCAGGGAAGTTACGCCGAACGGGAGGGTATGCGCAGCCGCATGAGCCGCTTGCGCGACCGCGCCACGGAACTGGAGATAGCCATCAATGCCGACCTTTTCGACAGCGCCCGTGTGATTGCCTCTACTTTAGTAAGCAGTAATCACCGCCTGCTCAACGGACGGCGGTTTCCTACCTTATTTATTGACGAAGCCGCCCAGGCACTCGAAGCGGCATGCTGGATTGCCATCCGCAAAGCCGACCGGGTTATTCTTGCCGGAGACCATTGTCAGCTTCCGCCTACTATTAAATGTATAGAGGCTGCCCGTAGCGGACTAGACCACACGTTGATGGAAAAAGTAGTCCAACAAAAGCCATCTGCCGTTTCGTTGCTGAAAGTACAGTACCGGATGCACGAAGCTATCATGCAGTTTCCTTCGGACTGGTTCTACCACGGCGAACTGGAAGCTGCCCCCGAAGTACGTTACCGGGGGATTCTCGATTTCGATACGCCCATGAACTGGATAGACACTTCGGAAATGGATTTCCGCGAAGAATTTGTAGGTGAGAGTTTCGGGAGAATCAACAAACAGGAAGCGGATCTGCTTTTGCAGGAACTGGAAGCATATATCAACCGGATCGGCAAAGACCGGATATTGGATGAAAGGATTGATTTCGGCCTGATTTCTCCATATAAAGCACAGGTACAATATTTGAGAAGCAAAATCAAGGGGAGCAGTTTTCTCCGCCCTTTCCGCAGCCTCATCACCGTGAATACGGTAGACGGCTTTCAGGGACAGGAACGGGATGTAATCTTTATCAGTCTTGTCCGCGCCAATGAGGACGGGCAAATAGGATTCCTGAATGATTTGCGAAGAATGAACGTGGCGATTACACGGGCACGAATGAAACTAGTCATATTGGGAGACGCGGCCACGCTGACAAAGCATCCTTTCTATAAAAGGTTGATGTTATTCATTAAAAAAGAGGATTAGCTTTAATCCTCTTTTTTGTTTTATAAAGCCTACTTTCTCACGAAACCAGACTTTCTTTTTTAACACAAACAAAACAAACAATATTTATTATTTTAAGTACCAATCTTTATCTTTGGTTCCATTAGATTCAACCCAAGAAGCAAATTTAGGAAATGTCTTATCAACAGCTTCTTTTTCTGTTGTTGAATAACGTTCCGCATCGGCAAGATGAATGGCAAACGGGTATCTGGAATCCGAAACATAATAGATTCCCTTATCCAAATCGGACAAATCCGTTTCTGTATGGAACAAAGTTTTATTAGCTTTTTCTGTCGGCTTATAATTAACCAAATGTACTTCGGTACGATTATTAGTCGTCATCTTAAACACACTGATAAACGGATTATAAGGAGCTACTCCAAAAGTTTCATGGTCAATCGGTGTTTTTAATTTATTCTTAATCACTACTGTAGTTTTTTTCGTATTATCTCCGGTTGCTTCTTTCATGTCTTCAAACACAGGAATAGTCGCAAGAGCCAAGTCTTTGTCCATTGAATATGCCACGCCGCCTTTTGTACATTCCACGTTTGAACGTTCCGTGTTCAACTGATAGATAAAACTATTCAAATAATTAGCTCCCGCCCACCATGCAGTAAATGAATCTTCGGTAGAAAGCACCTGATTCTTAGTATTGTAACTCAACACTGAATTATACTTCACAACAACGTCATTCAAGTCATAATCTCCTTTTGAAGGCCAGTTATCTTCGAAAGCCACAATACCCTTATAGGTCATTCGATAAGCGATAGAAGTATCATCCTCTTCCGTATCGGGCACGACCGGTACATCCGGAGCAATAGCCTCTATCGGATTAGACCAAACATTAAACATTACATCGTTATAGTCTGCATCTGTCCAATCTTCAAAAGATAAAACGATAAAGTTGTTCACTTTAAAAGCAGCCGTATGTGTACGCTTATCGCTGTTCAAGCTAGTTGTGGAATAAAACATTCCTTTTCCTTTCTCAACTTTTCCGCTATTAAAAGCATCATTGCTGATGAACCAACCTATTTTCACACCTTCCGGAAAATTCTCACCTTGGTCATTTCCATTTTCATCAATATAATGCAGTTTCATACATTCACCGCCTTTTATCCCTTGTCCAGTTTTTGTATTAGGAAATACGATATATTTCTTAGCTGCCGCAATCTCCTTTGGAGTGGCATCTTTTTTATAACAATAATAACCGAAAGCACTGGCAGCCCTGCTTGTTCCACCTACAAAACGTACCTTTACATTGGCAGCTTTCTTAATTTCAAAATCGGCCGACTGACGATATTTTCCCGGGCAATTCCCATCTTCAGGAATAACCTTATTAATTTTTTTCATGAACGATGCTGACAGTTTCATCTCTCCTTCGCTATCCAAGTTGTCAGGACGTCCTTTTGCGTTCCATCCCCCTAAAGTTTCAAAACCATCAGGAATTGTAAAGCCATTAACCGTAGCACGCGTCGTCCGGGACAAATCATCCAAATCATACATAGTATCCCAATTTATATCACCTTGAATTGCATTCCCTTGAACAGTTGTCTTATACAAGCCGGGAACCCCGATGTATGTAGTATAAATATAGACTTCTTCCCCTTCACTCAACAAATAACCCGGAATAACTTCTTTACCGATATATCTACCATTACCATCAGTCATTCTTGTCAATACAGGCTTCACATTTTTATTTCTAATAATCTGACCTTCCGAATCTCTTTCTAATGGGTTTTCAAAATAAACATCAAAAAGTATCTGATAATCTTTGTCTATTGCAGAAACATCATACTTTAAATTAAGTTGTACATTCTGAGTTGTACTAAAAGAGAAATCATTAGGATTAGAACCTTTATCAGGCTGAGAATAGTCGGTATCTTTATCAACGCAACTCATTACTAAACAACTACTTAAAAAACATACTGCGAACGCAGTCAAAAGTTTGAAAATAAAAGAAATACTTCTCATACGACCATTTGTTTTAGTTTGATGCCGCAAATATAAATATAAAGTTGCATTATTTGTACATAATAGTAATATATTTTTCAAAAAAACTCTCTTCAGCTTTACAATACTGATTTCTACCCGATTTGCAGACAAAAGAAAAGGAAGAGCTTTTCAGCTCTCCCTTCCTATAAAACTTGTATAATTCAGTCTGATTAATTGTTTTCAGGACGAAGTTTACGTACTGTAACAGCAGTCTGCCACATTTCGCTTTCACGCAATGCTTTCAACTCTTCTTCCAGTTTCTCACGATAGTCCACTTTTGAGTTGCTGTCGATAGAAATCTGTGCTTCGTTACCAGTCTTAACGCTGTGATACAACTTTTCAACTACCGGTTTGATAGCATCGTGGAAGGGGCCCATCCAGTCAAGAGCACCACGTTGGGCAGTAGTAGAACAGTTTGCGTACATCCAGTCCATACCGTTCTTTGCGAACAACGGCATCAGTGACTGAGTCAGTTCTTCTACTGTTTCGTTGAATGCTTCGGAAGGAGTGTGACCGTTTTCACGCAACACTTCGTATTGTGCGAGCAACAAACCTTGGATAGCACCCATCAATGAACCGCGTTCACCTGTCAGGTCGGAAGTAGCTTCACGCTGGAAAGTGGTTTCGAACAGATAACCTGAACCGATACCGATACCCAAAGCGATTGTTTTTTCGTAAGCCTTGCCCGTAGCATCCTGATAGATAGCGTAAGAAGAGTTCAAGCCACGACCTTCGAGGAACATGGTACGCAATGAAGTACCCGAACCTTTAGGAGCAACCATGATAACGTCGATGTCAGCAGGAGGAACTACGCCTGTACGGTCGTTCCATGTGATAGCAAAACCGTGAGAGAAATAAAGAGCTTTTCCGGCAGTCAGGTAAGGCTTGATAGTAGGCCATACGGACATTACTGCCGCGTCAGACAATAGGCACATTACGATAGTACCTTTCTCGCAAGCTTCTTCGATTCCGAACAACGTTTCACCCGGAACCCATCCGTCTGCTACTGCCTTATCGTATGTTTTTCCTTCACGCTGGCCAACGATTACATTGAAACCGTTATCACGCAAGTTCAGTGCCTGTCCCGGGCCCTGTACGCCATAACCAATTACTGCAATGGTTTCATTCTTCAATACTTCACGAGCTTTTTCTAATGGAAATTCGTCACGGATTACTACTGTCTCAACAGTTCCGCCAAAATTCAACTGTGCCATTTTCTTTTTTGTTTTTAGTTTTGATGGCTTACGCCATCCGTTATTAATTGATTTTATATTCTATATGATTCAAATACTATTTCCGAGTTATTCAAATACTACTTTCAAGTTATTCAAATACCACCTTCGAGCGGCAGACTACTTCGCCGCCGTTCTTCTTCACTTCGACATGGAATTCGTTATCATTGACTTCGTCACAGAAGAACGAAAGTTCGTCTCCGAAATAACTTTCGGCTACGTATGCCATTTCAAAACGGCGGATACGCTTGGTCTTGTACAACTCTATCGGGAACAAATCAAGAATGTGTTCTATGTAACGGATGCTGTTCACATGACCGTTGATGTCAATGTCGCTATACTTGGCCGTCAGCGTAGCCAATGGCTGGTCGCTGGTCACCTTGATGCGTGAGGGCTTTTCTATCGGGCAGGGTTCATCACATACATAGTCTACGATGCTTCCGCCATGCAGTGTCAGGAGGTCGGCAGGTTTGCGGGTGTTCAGGTTAATCATGGCCCATACCGAACGGGCGTAACCTATCTTCTTGCCATCTTTGTCGATAACAGCAAAGTTACGGTCAGTAAACAGGCGATACACATTTTCCACCCATGTCTGAACCGAGAAATCCTCGTATTGATAAGGCATTTCGTCCAGTTCGACAGCCAGTCGGGAAAGCACCCAGGTGTAGTTGTCCTCGTTGAGCGTTGCGATGCCGAAACCACGGTCACTGGCGTGGAAACCTGCGCAATTCAGCAGATGGTTGCCCAGTACTCCCATTGTCAGACGTCCGTTGAAGTCCACGTGAAAGGGTTCTGCCACAAACTTGTAAGTTCCTATTTTATTTGATTCACTCATTATTCTTGCTCTTTTTTACTTTGGTTATAGCCGGCTTCCCGTCCGTCGAGAAACTCATTCACCCGTTCAAAACAACTGGTAGTAATGGCTACACGTCCCGAACGGACAAATTGCAAAACACAATTCAAAGCCTTCAGTTCACCGTAGAGCGAAGTTATATCCTCACTCATGCCGTTCTTCTCGACAATGGAGAATACGGGATTCACTTCTACCACACGGGCATTGTATCTGCGTATCACCTTGGATGCTTCCGGTGTCTCCTGAAATTCGGGAGTAGATACCTTATATAATGCAATCTCATGGAAGTAGATTTCATCTTCCGTGAAGTAGTGCGCCTGGATAACGTCAATCTTCTTTTCTATCTGCTTCACTACCTTTTCTATCGTGTCCTTATCCGTCCAAGCCGTAATAGTATATTTATGTACGCCTTTGATTGAAGACGCAGATACATTCAGGCTTTCAATATTTATCTGCCGACGGGTAAATACAGCCGTTACCTGATTCAGCAATCCGGCGATATTCTCCGAATGAACGATGATGGTATATAATGTCTTATCACTCATAATTCTAATTTTAAATTGTGAACTCTCAACTCTCCATTCTCAACTCTCAACTTCTCCTAGCACTCCAACAACATTTGATTCACTGAGCCACCCGGAGGAGTCATCGGCAGGACATTGCCTTCTTCCACCACACAGGCTTCGAGCAGGAACGGGCCGTCCGTAGCGAGCATTTCCTTGATGGCTTCCTTCAGTTCTTCACGGGTGAAGACACGTTTGGAAGGGATGTCGTAGGCCGAAGCTATCTTCATGTAATCCGGATTCAACATCGGCGTGAATGAATAGCGGCGGTTGAAGAACATGGCTTGCCATTGGCGCACGTTGCCGAGGTAATTGTTGTTCAGGCAGATAATTTTCACCGGAGCTTTCTGTTCCATAATGGTTCCCAGCTCCTGTATGTTCATTTGGAGTCCGCCGTCGCCCATGAATACACATACGGTACGTTCCGGTGCGCCGAAAGTGGCGCCGATAGCGGCAGGAAGTCCGAAGCCCATCGTTCCGAGTCCGCCGGAAGTGATGATGCTGCGTTCTTTTGAATATTTAAAGTAGCGGGCGGAAATCATCTGATTCTGTCCTACGTCCGTCACCAAAACGGCTTCGTGACGGGTAGCGTCGCTTACCGCACGTGCTACTTCGCCCATACTCAATGAGTCCGTAGCGGGATGAAGTTCGGGGCGGATTACTTTTTCTTCTTCTACCTTTTCGTATTCCTTGAAGCTGTCTATCCATTCGGTATGCGTGTTCTTTTTCAGAAGTTCCGTAACAGATGCCAGTGTATGCTTGCAGTCGCCCAGGACGGCGATATCTACTTTCACATTCTTGTTTACTTCGGCAGGGTCGATGTCGAAGTGGATTACTTTCGCTTGCTTGGCGTAAGTGGCGAGGTTGCCTGTCACACGGTCGTCGAAACGCATGCCGACAGCAATCAGGACATCGCATTTGTTGGTGTTGATGTTCGGGCCCAAGTTGCCGTGCATACCCAACATGCCCTTATTCAACGGATGCTCCGTCGGCAAGGCCGAAAGTCCGAGCAATGTACAGCCGGCTGGCATATCCGCCTTTTCGATAAAGGCACGCAGTTCGCTTTGCGCATTCCCCAACTCAACGCCCTGTCCTACCAGAACAAGCGGACGTTCGGCATTGTTAATCAGTTCGGCAGCCGCCTTTACAGAGTCCGCGTCCGTATCGGGTACGGGAACATAACTGCGTATGAAATCGACTTTCGTCGGTTCGTATTTCGTTTTCTCGACTTGAGCATTCTTGGCAAAGTCCAGCACTACCGGGCCGGGACGACCGCTACGGGCAATATAGAAAGCGCGTGCTACCGCCCAAGCCACATCTTCGGCACGACGAATCTGATAACTCCATTTGGCGATTGGCTGGGTGATACCCACCAAGTCAACTTCCTGAAAAGCGTCTGTTCCGAGGAACGCTGTTCCTACCTGTCCGGCAATCACAACGATAGGCGTACTGTCTATCATGGCATCGGCGATACCAGTAATCGTATTTGTTGCACCGGGGCCGCTTGTCACCAGGCAAACACCGACTTCACCCGATACGCGGGCATACCCTTGTGCTGCATGGGCAGCTCCCTGTTCATGGCGAACCAAGATGTGGTTCAATGTATCTTGATGGTCGAATAAGGCATCGAATACCGGCATGATAGAACCGCCGGGGTATCCGAAGATGGTATTTACTCCCTGATGTTCCAGAGCACGCATCAACGCCTCTCCACCTGTTATTAAGTCTTTACTCATTCTTTTTTAGTATTGGAGGATGTGTATCAATCGATTATTCTCACTGCTCCCTTATCGGCGGAACTTACCATGCTGGCATATGCCTTCAGACTCTTCGGCACGTAACGGTCACGAGTGACGGGTGTCATCGGGCGGGCAGCCAGTTCTTCATCCGTTAGTCGCACGTTAATCGTCCGGGCCGGAATATCGATTTCGATAATATCTCCATCAACAATTTTCCCGATATTGCCTCCTGCCGCAGCTTCGGGAGAAATATGTCCTATACTCAATCCGGAAGTTCCACCGCTGAAACGTCCGTCGGTAATCAAAGCACATTCTTTTCCGAGATGACGGGATTTAATATAAGAGGTAGGATAAAGCATTTCCTGCATACCGGGGCCACCCTTCGGACCTTCGTGCGTGATGACGACGACGTCGCCACTGACGACTCGGCCTCCGAGGATGCCTTCGCAGGCTGCTTCTTGCGAATCAAACACTTTGGCAGGACCGGTAAACTTCCAGATACTTTCGTCTACACCTGCCGTTTTTACTACACAACCGTCCTGGGCGATGTTGCCTTTCAGTACGGCCAGTCCGCCGTCCTTGCTGTATGCATGTTCAAAATCACGGATACATCCGGTGGCACGGTCTTTGTCCAGTTCTTTATAATACATGCCTTGTGAACCGAGTACGAGATTGAAACGGTTGGCGGCTGCGCTGGAATATTTCTTGATAGCTTTCTCGCTGACATTCGGGCTGGTGATTGAATATTCGTTGATTGCTTCTGCAAGTGACATTCCGTCTACGCGGCGAACGGAAGTGTCTATCAATCCGGCTTTTGCCAGTTCGTCCATGATGGCGATAATACCGCCGGCACGGTTTACGTCCTGGATATGATATTTCTGTGTATTCGGGGCAACTTTGCAGAGACAGGGAGCTTTGCGGGAAAGCAGGTCGATGTCATCCATCTTGAAGTCTACTTCCGCTTCGTGGGCAACGGCCAGCAGGTGCAGAACCGTATTGGTAGAACCACCCATTGCAATATCGAGTGTCATTGCGTTCAAGAAGGCTGCGCGGGTAGCGATGCTGCGCGGTAATACGCTTTCGTCTCCTTCGTTGTAATATTTCATGGCATTCTCGACAATCAGTTTGGCAGCGTCCTTGAAGAGTTGCGTACGGTTTTCGTGAGTAGCTACGATGGTTCCGTTTCCGGGAAGAGCCAGTCCGATAGCTTCGTTCAGACAGTTCATGGAGTTGGCTGTGAACATACCGGAGCAGCATCCGCAGGTAGGACAAGCGTTCTGCTCGATATTGGCCACTTCTTCGTCGCTTACGCTTTGGTCGGCAGACTTAATCATTGCGTCGATCAGGTCGAGGTGCTGCCCGTTCCACTCTCCGGCTTCCATCGGTCCGCCCGATACGAATACGGTAGGGATATTCAGGCGCATGGATGCCATCAACATTCCTGGAGTGATTTTATCGCAGTTGCTGATACATACCATTGCATCTGCCTTGTGGGCGTTGACCATGTATTCTACACTGTCGGCAATGATGTCACGGGAGGGAAGCGAGTAGAGCATTCCGTCGTGTCCCATGGCTATACCGTCGTCGATGGCTATGGTGTTGAATTCCGCAGCGAAGCATCCCAGCTTTTCAATCTCCGCCTTCACCAGTTGACCGATTTCATGTAGGTGTACATGCCCCGGCACAAACTGCGTGAACGAATTGACGATAGCGATAATGGGCTTGCCCATCTGTTCTTTCTTCATGCCGTTGGCTGCCCATAATGCACGGGCTCCCGCCATCCGACGGCCTTGTGTACTAAACGAACTGCGTAATTGCTTTTTCATTTCAATCTGTCTTTTAATTAAAGAGCCTCTCTCACAAGTGAGAAAGGCTCTAAATTTTATCTTTTATGGTACGAACACATACAACACAAAAACCTTCCTCACGCTCTTGATGGAATCACCACGACGCGAATAATATGCAGGACTGCCAGGTTTAGAGATGTATGTAACATATTCATATCTTCTTTTCTTTATTTTCGTGCTGCAAAGGTAAGGGCTTTTTTATTATCTCCAAACAAATCGAAGAAAAAAATCACATAAAAACTAATAATTGTAAGATAACTGCGGTATTATTTCTCTATTTTATCACTTAAAGGTTGAATTTACAACTATTATACAAGTATCGTCCCCACCGAACCTTTCTAACAAAAGCACTTAATAATCTGAAATTTACATTCCCTATGTCCGTGCACAAGCAAATAATTCGTATCTTTGTCAACCCGTATCCAGGGATTTATTAATTTAGAAATATAAAATATCAGATGGAAACAGTAGAAAACAAGTACATTACCGTTGCATACAAACTATATACAATGGAAGATGGTGAAAAAGAGTTGTTCGAAGAAGCAAAAGCGGAACACCCTTTTCAATTCATTTCAGGTTTAGGAACAACACTCGAGGATTTCGAGAATCAAGTGGCTGCTCTTTCTAAAGGTGATAAATTTGAGTTTACCATCGCAGCGGATAAAGCATACGGTCAATATGACGAACAACACGTGATTGACCTTCCTAAAAATATCTTCGAAATCGACGGTAAGTTCGACAGCGAACGTATCAAAGAAGGTAATATCGTTCCTTTGATGACCGGTGACGGCCAGCGCGTGAACGCAAGCGTAGTGGAAATCAAACCGGACGTGGTAGTAGTTGATCTCAACCACCCGTTGGCAGGCGCTGACCTTATCTTTGAAGGCGAAGTGATCGAAAGCCGTCCTGCTACTAACGAGGAAATTCAAGAATTAGTAAAAATGATGAGTGGCGAAGGTGGCTGCGGTTGCGGATGCGGCAGTTGCGGCGACGGTGAATGCGGCGACGATTGCGGTTGCGAAGGCGGACACTGCCATTAATTAAGAAATATGGCTGTCGTTGATAACGGTAGCCAATAAAAATAAAATGGATAATGAGCTTCTTGGTTTCATTATCCATTTTTTTATTGGTTATTCCTTAGCTTGGCTGTTCTTTAATGCAGATGCTCCTTAATTCAACTATTCTTGTTTCAGCATCCTTTGTGCGTCATAATATCGAGCACCATTTTATCCGTCTCATTCATGGCTTGTGAGCCGATTCTTGTCAGGTTACGGATGCTTTGGTCCACGTCTTCATCAATAATACCTTCTACGGAAGTCACGCAGCGGTCTTCCATCGCCATCATGGCAGACAGGACGGCTGTTGACACTCCGGTAGTTACCTTCAGGGCACAACTCGGCTTGGCACCGTCACAAATCATTCCCGTCAGATTGGCGATCATATTTTGAACGGCAAAGGCAACTTGGTCATAGTTGCCACCCATCAACCAGGTGATTCCGCAACTGGAACCTGTGGCGGCTACCACACAACCGCACAGGGCGGACAATCGTCCCAAGCTTTGCTTGATATAGATAACTGTAAGATGGCTCAACATCAGGGCACGAATCATTTCTTCTTCGCTCTTGTTGTTTTCTTCGGCAAAGACTACTACCGGAAGTGTAGCGGATATTCCCTGATTACCACTGCCGGAGTTGCTCATGACCGGAATCATGGCTCCTGCCATTCGGGCATCACAGGCGGCTGAAGTATACGAGAGGATATGGCAAAATACGCTATCGCCCATCACTTTATGTTCGTAAGTGCCACGGAGCATTTTCCCCAAACAATGTCCGTAGTTACCTTTGAAGGCTTGTTCGGCGGCGGCTTTGTTTAAGCGGGCGGTGTCGAGGATAAAACTGATTTCATCCAGTGGAGCGGTCAGGGCGAAGTCGTAGACTTTACGCAGGTTCAGTTCGGGAGAAGCGCCTTCTTCCTCTTCACTAGCTGTATGTTGCTTGTCGAGCAATACTTGCCCGTCTTTGGCTATATATATAAAGGTAGTGTGTCCGCCGGCAATAATGGTTTTTGCGGTTTTGCCTGCGGCTTTGCAAATGACTTCGATGTAGAGCTTTTCGGTGATATCCTCTTTCAGGGAGATGCAGATTCTCTTTTCCGCGATGAACTGTTCACCTTGTGCTACAGCTTCGGGCGTACAGTCTCTCAATACTTCCAGTTGATAATCAGACTTACCGATTAACGCGCCCAGGGCAACAGCTATCGGAAGCCCTACCATACCCGTGCCGGGGATTCCTACTCCCATAGCATTCTTGAGTATATTGGCACTTAACAATACTTCAATTTTCTCCGGTTTCTCACCCAGCATTTCGGCTGCTTTCGCAACACAAAGTGCCACTGCAATAGGCTCCGTGCATCCGATGGCAGGAATCACCTCTCTTTTAACCAGCTCTATAATTTGCCTTCTTTCTGACTCAGTCATGAACATATAAGTTTTGTTTCTATGAATGTTTCCACAAAAATAGAAAATTCTTTTCTATCCTACACAACTTAGTGAACAAATAAAATCACATTTTGTTATAAATTCTTGTGATAATCCAACTTTAACAGCAAGAATAAAGAAAAATGAAAGCAAAACACGTGATTTTCTATTTGCTATTAGCTATTATTTCGTCTTCTTGTATTCGCGACGAAGCTCCCAATGCAGAGGCAGATATTCTCAGTTGCATACTGCCTGATGTGGTAATGACTACTAGTCCTATCATCAACAATAACTCAGTAACTCTCTTTGTCGGGCCGGGAACGGATGTTTCGGCACTTGCACCGGAATTTGTCCTGACACAGGGGGCAACAATCAGCCCGCAAAGCGGGACAGTACATGATTTTAATTCTCCTCAGAAATATATCGTCACAGCCGCCGATGGTGTTTGGAGAAAGACATATACGGTGTCCGTCATTGATACGGAGCTTGCCACCAATTATCAATTCGAGGATACTTTGGGCGGAAAGAAGTATTACATCTTCGTGGAGCGTGAGGGTGATAAAGTAGTAATGGAATGGGCAAGCGGAAATGCCGGCTATGCCATGACCGGAGTACCCAAGACGGCTGATGACTACCCCACTTTCCAAGTGACGGAAGGTAAAGAAGGAAAATGCCTTTCTTTGGTGACACGCAGTACGGGATTCTTCGGGAGTTTGATGGGTATGCCTATTGCTGCCGGGAATCTGTTTATCGGTTCTTTCGATGTGGGCAATGCAATGAGCAATCCGTTGCAAGCTACGAAGTTCGGGCTTCCTTTCAGGTATGTGCCGACTTATCTGGCAGGGTACTATAAGTACAAGGCAGGAGATAAATTCACGGAAGGGGGTAAGGAAGTAGATGGAAAACGTGACATATGCGATATATATGCCATTATGTACGAAACGACTGAATCTGTCCCTACACTTGACGGAAGCAACGCGTTCACCAGTCCGAATCTGGTTTCGATAGCTCGTATTGACAACGCTAAGGAGACAGATGAATGGACATATTTCAAACTTCCCTTCACTACCCTGCCCGGTAAGTTCATTGATAAGGAAAAGTTGAAGAATGGAAAATATAATGTTGCTATCGTATTTACATCAAGCCTGGAAGGGGCATACTTCAACGGAGCTATCGGAAGCACCTTACTGATTGATGAAGTCGAATTAATCTATCACTCGGAGAATTAATCTATTACCCGGAAAAATTAATTTTATAATAGACAGAAAGATGAAAATTTATCCTTATATATTCAGTTTTCTCGCTTGCATGGGAATCGCCTTGCCGGGGTATTCGCAAGTGGACAGAAATGAAACGCTTATCCGTTCCGCCCTTTGCGGACTGGAATATGAAATAAAAGCAGGATTCAGCATCGGTGGCACAGCGCCGCTTCCCTTGCCGGTGGAAATCCGTTCAATCGACGGTTATAACCCGACGCTTGCCATTACTATCGGCGGCGAAGTTACCAAATGGGTGGCTGTTCAAAACAAACTGGGCATCATCGTCGGGTTGCGCCTTGAGAACAAGGCGATGACGACCGAAGCTACCGTAAAGAATTACAATATGGAGATTCTCGGACAAGGCGGTGAAAGAATCGGCGGCGTATGGACAGGCGGAGTGAAAACCAAAGTACATACCGCGGGGCTGACTATTCCTTTAATGGCGACTTACAAACTGACTGACCGATGGAATATAAAGGCAGGCCCTTACTTCTCCTATATTCTTTCAAGAGAGTTTTCGGGACATGTGTACGAAGGGTATTTGCGTGAGGACGACCCTACCGGGCCTAAAGTGGAATTTACAGACGGAAAGATTGCGACTTATGATTTCTCCGACGACTTGCGACATTTCCAGTGGGGATTGCAGGTAGGAGCCGGATGGAGAGCGTTCAAGCATCTCAATGTGTATGCAGACCTCACTTGGGGTCTGAATAATATTTTCAAAGATGATTTTCACACGATTACTTTCGCCATGTATCCTATCTATTTGAATATTGGTTTCGGATATGCATTCTAAGGAAATGTATATGTTTTAAATTAAAAAGCGGGGCTGCCTGAACGATATTTCTTCTTCAGGCAGCCCCGCTTTTATTTCTACAAGATCAGTTTTTATCAGGGTTCTCCACCTGTTTCACACCCAGGAAAGTAACTTTCACTGTCTGTTGCAATGCAGGCACTTTCACGTTGATAGTCATATTCGCATCCATATCTTCCACCGTTCCCGCTACGGTAGCGTTGCAAGTCCCCAGAGCAGCGGCATCTCCCTGGAAGGTAAGGTCTTGCTGTCCCGTAAAACCGGAGACGCCTTCTTCCTTCTTCACCGTACATTTATCTATCACAATATCCCCGAATTTCAATATCTGCCCGTTCAGGAACAATTCAAAGTCCTTCAGTTCTATTTTTATTTCCGTATCGCTGACCTGCGAAAATGTGATAAACTTAGGCAGTCCGTCAGCAATGACAGTCTCCTGGTCGGAACCATCCGCTATCATGGAAATATTCAGGTTTCCCCAGTAAGTCCCTACTACATCGGGAGCTGTTATTACCGCTTCCTCACCGGGTTCGTTACCGTTGTTGTTCTTGCTATCGTCGTCGTCATCGCTGCTACAAGCAGAAAAGAGAGTGACGGAACATACAAATGCCAATAAATACAATAGATTCTTTTTCATACGTCTTCAGTTAAGTTATTATATAAAATCGCCATTTATAAACCGAATTGAAGAAAAAAGGTTCAATATGCTTCCTTTTTTGAAGATATTTTGAGTTCACAACAATCTTACCGAAAACTTTGTTATATTTGCATACAGTAATTTTAAAAAAGCCACGACTATGTTTAATTCATTTGGCAATATCTTTCGGCTCACAAGTTTCGGTGAGTCTCATGGAAAAGGAGTTGGGGGAGTGATTGACGGTTTTCCTGCAGGAATCACCATCGACGAAGAATTTGTACAGCAAGAACTGGATCGCCGCCGTCCGGGACAATCTATCCTTACCACACCACGTAAAGAAGCTGATAAAGTGGAGTTTCTCTCCGGTATTTTCGAAGGTAAATCCACCGGATGCCCTATCGGTTTTATCGTATGGAACGAGAATCAGCACTCTAGTGACTACAACAATCTGAGAAATGTATATCGTCCTTCACACGCTGACTATACTTACACCGTGAAGTATGGAATCCGTGACTACCGCGGTGGCGGACGTTCTTCGGCACGCGAGACAATTTCGCGCGTTGTAGCCGGTGCTTTGGCGAAGTTGGCACTTCGCCAGTTGGGAGTCAGCATCACCGCTTATACCTCGCAGGTAGGCGCTATCAAACTGGAAGGTAGCTATTCCGACTATGACCTCGACCTGATAGAAAGCAACGACGTACGTTGCCCGGACCCGGAAAAGGCGAAGGAAATGGCAGACCTTATCTACAAGGTGAAAGGGGAAGGCGACACCATCGGCGGCACGCTGACCTGTGTCATCAAAGGATGCCCCATCGGACTGGGACAACCTGTTTTCGGCAAACTTCATGCTGCCCTGGGCAATGCCATGCTAAGTATCAACGCTGCCAAAGCATTCGAATACGGCGAAGGATTCAAGGGACTGAAGATGAAAGGTTCGGAACAGAACGATGTTTTCTTCAACAACAACGGACGAATCGAAACGCATACCAACCACTCCGGTGGTATCCAGGGCGGACTGAGCAATGGGCAGGATATTTACTTCCGGGTAGTTTTCAAACCGATTGCTACTATATTGATGGAACAGGAGACGGTCAACATCGACGGTGTGGACACGACGCTGAAAGCCCGCGGACGTCATGATGCCTGTGTACTGCCGCGTGCCGTGCCTATCGTGGAAGCGATGGCTGCTATGACGATACTTGATTATTACCTGCTGGATAAGACCACGCAGCTTTAATAATTTTCCAATGTGCTAATTATTCAATATGAACGAAATTCAGAAATATATTACAGCGAACGAGCCAAAGATAATGGAAGACTTGTTCAGCCTTATCCGTATTCCGAGTATCAGCGCACTGCCCGAACATCATGACGATATGTTGGCATGCGCAAAGCGTTGGGCACAACTATTACTGGAAGCCGGAGTGGATGAAGCATTGGTAATGCCCTCCAAAGGCAATCCGATTGTCTTTGCACAGAAAATAGTAGACCCGAATGCCAAGACTGTTTTAGTCTACGCCCACTACGACGTAATGCCTGCCGAACCATTGGAACTCTGGAAAAGCCAGCCATTCGAACCGGAAATACGTGACGGACATATTTGGGCACGTGGCACGGATGATGATAAAGGACAATCTTTCATTCAGGTGAAGGCTTTCGAATATCTTCTCAAAAACGAGTTATTAAAGAATAATGTGAAGTTTATCTTTGAGGGGGAAGAGGAAATCGGTTCTCCGAGTTTGGAATTCTTCTGCGAAGAACACAAAGAACTGTTGAAAGCAGACGTAATCCTCGTCTCGGATACGAGTATGCTGGGAGCTGAACTTCCTTCGCTGACTACCGGTCTGCGCGGACTGGCTTACTGGGAAATAGAAGTGACCGGCCCGAATCGTGACTTACATTCAGGACACTTCGGCGGCGCGGTAGCCAACCCCATCAATACGCTTTGCCAGATTATCAGCAAAGTGACGGATGCCGACGGACGGATTACCGTTCCCGGATTCTATGACGATGTGGAAGAAGTTCCGCAAGCCGAACGGGAAATGATTGCGCATATTCCTTTCGATGAGAAGAAATATAAAGAGGCAATCGGTGTGAAGGAAGTTTTCGGGGAGAAAGGATACAGTACATTGGAACGCAACAGTTGCCGTCCGTCTTTTGATGTGTGCGGCATATGGGGCGGATATACGGGAGAAGGCTCGAAGACGGTTCTTCCTTCGAAGGCTTACGCCAAAGTCTCCTGCCGGTTAGTTCCGCATCAGGATCACCATAAGATTTCTCAAATGTTTGCGGATTATATTCTTGGTATTGCTCCCGATACGGTGCAGGTGAAAGTTACCCCGATGCATGGCGGACAGGGATATGTCTGTCCTATCTCTCTTCCTGCTTATCAGGCGGCAGAGAAAGGTTTCGAAATTGCTTTCGGAAAGAAACCGTTGGCAGTGCGTCGTGGTGGCAGTATTCCTATCATCTCCACTTTTGAACAAGTGTTGGGAATCAAAACCGTATTGATGGGATTCGGACTTGAATCGGATGCTATTCATTCGCCGAACGAGAACTTTTCACTGGATATTTTCCGTAAGGGAATAGAAGCGGTGGTTGAGTTCCACAAGGAATATGCAAGACTCTAAAAATATAATATACAGCCAATAGAAAGAATAAAAGAAGAACGATGGACAGGCTTGCATTCAAGCACTTGTCCACCGTTCTTCTTTATTTTACAGATAACCCTTATATCGAACTGACGTTATATTCACATCACCGGAGTCTGAAAAAGGAAAGTAAACGATTTGCTGTCTTTCAAATCCTTCACAGCGTCACCTGCATAAATCTCACCATTTGCCAAAGACAGCTTCTTTATACTAGCTTTCGGGCTGAAATCAATCTTCTTCAAATCCAGCCAAAACAAATTCGGAGTTAAGGTCGATTCAAAATAATAGACCTTATTCTTTTGGTCGGAGACGGTACGCCAACGGGTAGAAGAAATATGAGGTTTATCGGGAGTAGAGATTCCGAACGGGACGGAGACATTGCGCATTACACTCAATACACTCGGGATGGCGATTTTAGCATCCGAGGTTTGGGGAATGGCATGAATATAGAAAGAAGCACGTACAAAGCGGTCGCTTGAACGGTTTGTACCCGGAAGCATTTGCAGGCCACCCACCTCTTTCCAGTAGTCGTTGATAGCTAACTGATATTCGTAGCGGGGAGAGTTTGTCATCACCTGGTATTCTTTTCCTTCATGGATGCTTAGTTTTCCGTCCAAATATTCCAATATGGCAGTATTTCCTGTTTCATCGGTAATAGCGAGGTGCAGAGTCGATTCCGAACCATTCGGCAGACGGGGAGCGTCGATACGGAAGGTTTCCTTTTTCAGTTCGTCCACAGCTTCACGCACTGTCGCGAAATTATCAAGCACATACTGCGTCCAAATACTTATTCCCATCGCCGGACGGGTATCTCCGGGTAACGAATAAATCGTTTCCGGCAGGAACAGCAGACTTGCTACCAGTCCTTTCTCATTCATTCCGTCACAAGTTCCTATATCATAGCCTGCTGCAATGACACTTCCATACTTGGACGTCCAGTTCAACGTTTTCTCCTTATTGTGTCCCGTACGCTGAATGCCACGTGGAAATACATAGAGATTCGAGTGTAAGTCTTCTTTCCAGTCCATCGTACGACCGGTTACCACCATTTGCTCCGGGCCAATATACACTGCACGTGTACACGCCTCTACCTGCTGTATGCTCCCTAAAGAGGCAGCAACCAACAATAATGCAACTCCTGTTAATTTCGTATTCATTTTCTTTTCGGTTTAAATAATTGATACTCTTATCTATAAATAACAACTGCCTGGTGAATATTGCCTGAAAGAAAGACGAATTTAATGAAAATAAAGGATTTATCCGAGGACTTCTTTGGTTATTCCAAGGTTCATCAAGTTAAAAAAACTTGTCGTTGGAAGGAAATGCTGTTTACTATTTGTTATTCCACTCTCCTTTCGTTATTTTTGTGGGTAGAAGAATTTACTAAACTATAAGGAGAGGACAAATGCGTATGAAACAAAAGATTAGCATTTCACGGTTTCCAATTTTCCTGGGTTTGCTCCTTCTGCTGTCTTCCATTCCGCAGTTGCTCTCTGCACAGGAAGGGATTGACAGTACCCGCATTATTCGTAATGATTTGCTAAAACAACCGGAAGGTATATTGTTTCAACATGCTACACCTGATTTGTTTCAATATGCCACGCCTGATTTGTTCCCGCCTTCAAAGTTCAAGGACACTTCTTCTCCGAATTTGTCCAAACAGCTGTTTTACTTTCCACCCGATTTTTCACATAAAGGAGAAATCTATCTGCCTTATCAGATAAATCCTTCTCCACTCTTCAAAGGTGATTACAATACAAGCGGCATATTAATGCAATTCCCTCACGGAGCAGTATTCGGCTCGGGCAAGCAAACGAGTGTGCCGGGCATCGGACTTTTCAACAATGCTTCGTTGGGTTATCAGCACATCTTCAATGACAGGTTTGAATTACAACTTCAGGCTAATGCAATGAAAATAAACATGATGCATTTCACCGGACAGGCATTCAGCACTTCGGGCGCTCTGCTCTATCACGCTTCCGACCGTGTTGCTTTCAAGGTATTCGGCTCATATGACATCGGCAATTCTTACGGAATGAGTACTCACAGTTATGGAGCTACCATGTCCATCGATATGTCCGACCGCTTCAATATGGAGATGGGAGTACAACGTTATTACGATGCTATGAGAGGACGTTGGGAGACAGTTCCTGTTGTTATTCCCACCTATCGCTTCAAGAATAATTTCAAACTTGGTCTGGATGTAGGCGGAGTTCTGTACGAAGTACTACGCAATGTCATATTTGACAAACACGGTGGTGGTGATTACAGCGGTGGCCCTACCATTGCTCCACCTCGTTCTTTTTTGCCAATACGCCCGAGATAAGGAGTTAATTTCAAGAGCCTTGATGATAATGTCCGTTTCCCATAAGGAAACGCCAGTATCCTCGTAGAGAAACGACTGTATCCCCGTAGGGAAACGGGCGTTCCCTCGTAGAGAAACGAGCGTTTCCTGTAATGGAAACTACAGGAAACTATAAGAAACTGATATCTAAGTATATGGATAAAATTGGCAGAGAAAGGAGCAACCGAATTTTATTCAAAATTCTTCCGGTAAGCACATCCGTTCCTCCATTCCGAACATCCGTAAGCTGTCTTGCCTTTTATGATTGTTCCTTTGCCGCAAAGCGGGCAAGGTTGTCCTACTAATGCATCCGGATTATCAACCGAAGAGGCTATCGAAGCAGATACAGTAGCCAGCGGTGTTTCAACTTTTGTACTTTCTGTCACCTTTGTTTCGGACTTCGGTTTCTTTTCTTTTGGAGCACTTGGTTTCCGTTCACGTTTCTTCGGTTCTTTCTTTGCTTTCTCTTCAGCCTGGGCAGCTACTGCGTCTTGAATAGTAATACGACGATTCGTATTATCAGACAGTACACTCATCACAACTTCCGAAACCATTTGCTTCAGCTCTTCCAGGAACTGGCGGGCATCATAGGTTTTCTTTTCTATCTCGCGGAGCTTCTTTTCCCAAATACCTGTCAGTTCGGCAGATTTCAAGAGTTCTTCGTGGATAATTTGTACCAGTTCCACTCCTGTCGGGGTGGCAATCAGGTTCTTTCTCTCCTTGCGGATATAATTCCGTTTGAACAAGGTTTCTATAATAGCGGCACGGGTAGACGGACGCCCGATACCGTTCTCTTTCAAGGCATCTCGGAGTTCGTCATTATCCACCAGTTTTCCGGCGGTTTCCATTGCACGGAGCAAAGTCGCTTCCGTGAAAGGTCTTGGCGGTTGCGTCCATTTCTCGTTCAAGTCAGGGATGTGAGGGCCGCTCTCCCCTTTCACAAAGGCAGGAAGAACATTTTCATCCTCATCCTCTTTCTCTTCGGTGGAGTCCTTCACATCTTTGGCGAATACGACACGCCAGCCCGGTTCCAAGATTTGTTTACCGGTTACTTTAAATTCTATTTTGTCTACTTCTCCCATCACGGTGGTGGTAGAAATCTTACAATCAGGGTAGAACACGGCTATAAAACGGCGGGCTATCAGGTCGTAGACACGGCGTTCCATATCGGTCAGGTTTTGAGCGTACACTCCGGTAGGGATGATGGCATGGTGGTCTGTCACTTTCGAGTTATCGAATACTTTCTTCGATTTAGGCAGTGTAGAGCCGTTCAAAGGGGCAGTCAATATTTCGTAGTCACGGAGTCCTTTCAATATGCCGGGGCATTTCGGATAAATATCGTCGCTCAGGAAAGTTGTATCGACACGCGGATAAGTAGCGACTTTCTTTTCGTAGAGAGACTGGATAAGTTTCAGTGTCTCATCGGCAGAGTAGGCAAATTTCTTGTTACATTCTACCTGAAGGGAAGTCAAGTCGAACAAACGCGGAGCGTATTCCTTTCCGTCTTTCTTGCCGACACTGGTGACTACAAACGGCAGGTCTTTGATACGTTCTACCAAGGCTTCGCCTTCCTCACGATTGGCGATGGGGTCGATGCCCGGATTGTCTATTTTCTTTTTCCCGCCGTTCTTCTCTTCTTCGGCAGCGATTTCTTCATCACTTTTGCGGATAAGGGCGGAGAAAGTGGTATCACGATAGTTTGTTTTCAGTTCCCAATATTGCTTGGGCGTGAAGTTGGCAATCTCCAACTGGCGGTTGACAATCAATGCCAAAGTAGGCGTTTGCACACGACCGATAGAGAGCACCTGCTTGTTTTGACCGTACTTAATCGTATAAAGACGGGTAGCGTTCATTCCCAACAACCAGTCACCTATTGCACGAGAAAGTCCCGCCTCATACAACGACTGAAAATCAGACTGGTCTTTCAACTTGGAAAAACCTTCACGAATAGCTTCTTCCGTCAAAGAAGAAATCCACAGTCGCTTCACCGGACAGCGTGCTCCAGCCTTCTGCATCACCCAACGCTGAATCAATTCTCCTTCCTGACCGGCATCACCGCAATTGATAATCTCATCCGCATTCTGCATCAACTGCTCGATAATATGAAACTGTTTCTCAATACCCGGGTCATGCCCAATCAGCTTGATACCGAAACGCGGGGGAATCATCGGTAAGCTGCCCAAACTCCACGATTTCCAATTAGGCGTGTATTCATGGGGCTCTTTCAAAGTACATAGATGCCCGAATGTCCAGGTCACCTGGTATCCGTTTCCTTCTATATATCCTTCTTTTCTTGTATGAGCACCGAGTACTTCGGCTATATCACGTGCTACAGATGGTTTTTCGGCTATGCAAACTATCATTCTTTCTCCTCTTGTTTTTATACTATCAGTTTGCAAAGTTACACGAATATTTGTCTAAAAGAACAATATTCTGCAGAATATGTTACTCCTACCAAAGTAAAGCACTCATAATGAGGATACGAGCAAAATAACATCCCGTTTCTTCATTCTATCTGGAGTGAAAAAACGGGATTATTACATTTTAGTCAATTAGTATCCATATAGCATTCCGCACCTAATCATTTTATTTCAAACCTGTGAAGTCACAGAAGAGAGGATAGTGTGAAGAAGCGGTCGCAACGTCGGCTCCGGTCAGATATTCCATCACGTCGGCTTGCGTCACAGTAACGCCATGGTCTTTCAAAGATACAATAAAGTCCAGACGACGCTGTTTTCCACCGTTTTCAGTCGACTTGTCTGCACTAAGAAGATTCCAGTCTTCCTTTACTTTCTTGAAGAAGTCGCTTTCCAAATTGCCTTCATTGAAATAGCCAGCCAAGAATGCCGGCTTGTTATAAGCGGACAACTTCGTATGCAATGTCTGAAGCGCCTCGATACGTTTAGCCATATCCGTATCAAAATTCGTACTGGCTACCACAAATTTCTCATATTCCACTACCATTGCCGCACGCATCTCACTCTTTCCCGGCATCTGATATCTGTCCACACTGATTGGTTCGTCTTTCGTCAATATACCTACGCCAAACTCCCCGCCCTTGTAATCAATCGCTTTAGCAAAATAATCATGCATATTACTCTTTTGCGCCAATGTATTCAACTGGTCTATGCCGCTTGAGCGCTCCGTCTCCTTATCCAGTCCCTGCAAGCAGATAATATCGGAATTCATTTTATTTATAACAGCAGCGATGCGATCATAGTCAATAATTCCGTCCGTACCGGCACAGTTTTTCGTGAAGTAATTAGCTATGCGTAAATCTCCCGCGGCTTTCGGAAATTCTTCGAGTGCCGTCACCTTACGGAAATCACAATAAAGAGGATAATGGTCGGAAGCCATCGAAACGTTAACACCGTCCAGATTATACACGACATTCGATTTCACCACACTCGTTGCAGGACTCTTCAATGCCACAACAAAGTCGATGCGCTTGGTAGATTGCCCCGTAGGGAAAGTATTTTCCGTAGAACTAACTACATTCCATTCCTTTTTCAACTCCGTAAAAAATGCCCCGTTCATCAAGTCTTCATTAAAGTCGCCTGCCATATACACTACCTTTTTGTATTCTTTGGCAAGCTGTGTCAATAACTTCGCAGACTCTACTCTATTATTTTCTTCCAGAGCCAGGTGCGTGGAGATGACTACATAGTTCTCAAATTCGGCTATGGCAGCAGAACGAAGTTCGGCACCGGGAAGCGGGTAAGTCCGCGTACTGACCGGTGTTCCTTTAAATAAAAGACCGTTTCCGTATTCACCTCCCTGATAGGTGATTGACTTGCTGAAATAGTAGTTCATTCCTGTTTTATCCGCCAAAGTTTTCAACTGGTCGACTTTATTACTGCGGGTAGTCATATAGTCCACTTCCTGCAAGCAAACAATATCAGGCTCCATCCCATTGATAATAGCTGCAGTTCTGTCATAATTAATCACATCATCGCTACCGGCGCAATGCCTTATATTAAAAGTCAGTACTCTGAGATTATCCTCTCCTTTCGGGTAAGTATAAGAAACCTCCTGCTTACCATAGGGTATCATATTATCAAACTTGGAGTTGTCCATGTCATCGGCACAGGACAAGTTGGCAAACACTGCTGCCAGAAGACATATATAAGAAATCATATTTTTCATAAGAATTTATATTTCTGAATCTAATTAATTAAAGTTCAATCCGTCATTCCAACCGGGATTCTGTGTTACCACACCATTGGACAAAGTACGTTCGCTGATAGGAACAGGGTATAAATAATCTCTGTCTTCATTCCATTTTTTAGTAATGAGACTGTGACAAATGATATAACCACTCTCGTTGTTCGACAAGCGAATCTGTTCGCCAATCTCCAAATACAAAGGTACATTTCCGGCAGGTTTCGTTCCAACATAGAAACAGACATCATCCGTACCGTCCTGATCCAAATCGTAAGTGCCCGGACCGGGGATATAGATTCCCAGCAAGTCGTTCTCGAATAATTTCCCTTCTTTCCAACGCATGATGTCGTAATAGCGGAAACCTTCCATCGCCAGTTCGATAGTCCGTTCACGACGAATTTCAAGAATTACCCCCTGGTTGGCTCCTTTCACATTCGGATAACCTGTGGCAGCACTCATCAGGTACGGATCCGGTTTTGAATTAGCCAGTTCCATATCCAGATTCCCCATCCCTACCCTGTCTCTGAGTAACTTGATGGATTTATTAATATCCGCCTGCTTCAAAGTTCCCAATTCGGCTTTTGCTTCTGCAAAATTCAAGTACACCTCTGCCGTACGGAACAGTGGAATATCATTGCATGACTTATTATATTCATCATAATTAGCCGTCATCGAATATTTTATCAGGTGATACCCCGTCATTGTGTAGGCAAGGTTCGGAGCCTCTTTCTTTGTACTTCCTATTCTCGTATATCCAGGAGTACGGATAGTTTGTGCCAGTCGCGGGTCCCGATTCTGACATTCCTGGTCGAAAGTCATTGTTTCATAACCGGCTTTATCCGTGAAACGGCTTCCGTCCGCCATCAGATAAGAATTCACAATCTTCTTATTTAACCCCGGACGCCCCATCGTGGTGGCATTCTCATAATTCTGCACATTATGAAGCACGGAAAGAGAGGCTTCATAGTCGCGACCGAAAATGATTTCATCCGCTTGCAGATTCATGGAAGCGAATAAATCCCTATAAGGTGTGCTGCCCGATTTATAGAGCGTATATCCGCTTTCATTCATAAATGTTTCGGATGCCGAGACACAAGCGTCCAAATATTTCTCATAATCCTCTAATCCATGATATTTACGGAAAGTCCCCTCGAACAGACAGACACGGGATTTCAGTGCCAAGGCTGTCCACCGGGTCAGTATATATGCATTTTTTGTTTTCGGAAGATGGGTAATCGCAAAATCCAGGTCGGCCAACATTTTCTGCATGACGAATTCCCGTGAATCCCGGGCTTTATATAAATCCGGGTCGTCCGAATCAAGTGCTTTGTCATACCAGGGAATGTCACCGTACCTCTTCACTTTCTCAAAATAGAAATAAGCTCTGAAAAAACGGGCGACACCATCATAGCGGTTACGGGCATTCACATCCGTGCAGTTGTGGGAATACTGTAAATAGAAATTAATATCCCGAAGTGCAGTAAAATTCCAGCCGTTACCCTCGTCGGGGATGATACGCTGCCCGGACATTTCGAGCATCAAATCGGACTTGACAATTAAATCGGATGATTCGGAATAGATATCGGCGGCAGCCGGAATCAAGTTATTATAAAACTGGTTCGTAAACAACCGCAACTCATCCTCAGTCTTGAAATATACATCCGGATAGAGACGGTCTTTGGGCGTCTTATCCAACCAATCGTCGCAAGAAACGAAAGATACCGCCAATGCGAGCAACCAAGATACTATATAAACAGGTTTCATAATTCAGAATATTATTTAGTTTAAAAAGTTACGTTCACTCCGAAAGAATAGGTTTTCGACCAAGGATACAGTTTAGCGTTACCATTCGCAGATTTAATGGAGTTCTCCGCCGAAGCTTGTTCCGGGTCAATGTAATCGCTCTTTAGCGGAGAGAAGGTAAACAGGTTCTCGCCACTGAAATAGATATGCAGGCGTTCTATCTTCACTTTCTTTGTCCATACGGCGGGAATCGTATAGCCTACTGTTATATTCTTCACCCTGCAATAAGCCAGGTTCTGCAAATAACGGTCGTTCACCACTCCCAAGGAACGGTTGTTGCCCAAAGCAAGATAACCTATCGGACGCGGGAAATAAGCATCCGGATTTTCCGGGCTCCACACATTACTCAAGAAATCACGGGGAATGAATGATGAATACGGACGTGCATACGGTCCCCAGAAGAATACGGAATTCGTGCCCGGATACCAATCCTGATGCCCTACCCCCTGAAGATAGATGGAGAAGTCGAAGCCGTACCAGTCGAAACCACCTTGAATGCTATATGTATAGCGCGGCAATGAGTTTCCGATTATTTTCCGGTCGCCGGGGTCATCCGCCGTATTCGAACCGGAAGAAATTTTATGGTCGCCGTCCAAATCGACGAATTTCATGTCACCGGCATGAAGTCCCGGATTCACCTGTGCCGTGTTGATGACGAAGTTCACAGCCGACTGGTCGACATTATAGCTTGCCGCTTCTTCATCTGTTCTGAAAAGTCCGTCTACCACATATCCCCAAATATCACCCAGTTTCTGACCGACATAATAATCACTCAATATCTTGGACGGATTATCGAATTTTGTTATTTCCGATGTGTTGTCTGCCAGACCTACGGACAGGTTATAGCGGAAAGGCTTGTTTGCCAGTTTGAAGGCATCGTTCCAGGTCAACATCAATTCCCAGCCTTTAGTACGCAGATTGGCTGCATTTTGCTTGGGCTCATTAGCCCCATAAGCACCGGGCAATTTCTTGCCGGAAGTTTGCATCCCTTTGGTATCTCTGATATAGGCATCGGCAGTCAGATTCAAACGGTTATTGAAGAAACCGAGATCCAGTCCCACATTCCAGGTTGAGACAGTTTCCCAAGTCAAGTCTGCAGAGTTCGGGTCGGAAACACTGGCATAGGAACCTTTCTTCTGGTCGCCAAAGATATAGTTCATGGTGCCGTTGGTGTTAATGGTCTGGATATAATCGTAATATCCTACCTGCTGGTTTCCCAACGAACCGTACGACAGACGCAATTTCACATTATCAATATTCTTCTTCAAGTTTCCGAAAAACGGTTCTTCACTGATTCTCCATCCTACGGAAGCCGAGGGGAAGAAACCGAATCGGTGTCCGCTTCTGAATCGGGAACTTCCGTCATAACGCCCGCTCGTCTCGAATAAGTAACGACCACCCTTGTAGGAGTAATTAAGACGATAAAATGCTCCTAAAAGTGCGTATTCATTCTGTCCGCCGGACATAGTCATCGCATCTCCTACTGCCAGGTTCAAGTCATTCAGGTCATCGGAAAGCAAGCCTTGGCGGGAGACTTTAATATCTTTCAAACGTTTGGTTTCATAGTTATAACCAGCCATAATCTTGAATTGGTGGTCGGCAATATCCAACATGTAGTCACCATAAACATTGAAAGCCTGGTACCAATGATTGGTTTGTGTTTCTTTCAACTGGTTCACGCCGTTTCCGGTAGTCAGATAAGATATTTCACCCGGATATTTGGAATAGGGCACATTCACCGTCCTGTTCATGGTTTGGTAGTTGTAATGCAGGTAACTGTAATTGGCACGGACATTCAGGTTCTTCATCACGTTGAAGCTTGCCTCAAAAGTGGTGGAGAACTCATAGCGTTGGTCTTCATTCTTATGCTTGCCATAAGCAAGGATAGCACCCATCCCATCCAAAACAGCAGAATTGCTCAATGAAGTCAGATATACGGCACTACCGTCAGGATTGACAGGAACGAAGCTGGCCAACGCATGATTCACTGCGGTATTGAAGTTGTTATTGATACCCGATAATCCCGGATAAGAGTAACTATTGTAATGGTACTTCGTATTATTGCTGATAGTCAGTCTCGGGGTTATTTTAGCCGAGATTTTGCTTCTGAAGTTATACACCTTATACTTGTCCGGGTTCTGCCTGAAAATACCAGTCTGGTCGACTGTATTTCCTGACAAGTAATAGTTCAGTTTGTCATTTCCCCCGCTGACACTGATATTATGTTCCCACATCGGCCTGTTTTTACGATAGAGATAATTATACCAGTCAAAGTTACCGTAATAGACGTATGTATCTCTTCCGTCGCGTTGGTCGGTCACTACCCAGGGACGTTCCGGATTCTCCGTTTTATCATTCCGGCGCAGCCAGAGCTGGCGGTAGTCTTCTTCTGTGTAGTTAGTATAAGGCTTTCCATTATAGTTGGTATAAAACAAGTCATTGATACCTGCCGAATAATAGCCTCTGGTTTCAAAATCGGTAGAAGTCGTCTGATTGCTCCATGAATATCTTCCATCATACGATACGGTAGTCTTACGGGCAGAACCTTCTTTAGTAGTCACAAGGATAACACCATAAGAGGCACGCGCACCGTAAATGGCAGCCGAAGAAGCATCTTTCAGCACTGAAATGGATGCGATGTCATTCGGGTTCAAGCGGTCGATGTCTCCCTCTATACCGTCAATCAGAACCAGCGGCGACGCGTTGCCGCTAATAGAATTGACACCACGGATATTGATGGTTGCCGAAGCCCCCGGATAACCTGAACCGAAGGTTACATTCATATTAGGTACTGTTCCTTGCAGCATCTGCGAAGCTCTCGGTACAGGCCTGTCTTCCATCGTTTTACTATCTACTACAGCAACAGCCCCCGTCAGGTTGATTTTCTTTTGAGTGCCATAACCAACGACTACCACTTCTTCCAACGTCGCTGTATCCTCACGGAGCATCACTCTCGAAGATTTCTGCAACTCGGAGACTTTGATTTCCTTCTTCTCAAATCCGATATAGGACACTACTACTACCGCATTGACCGGAACGGACGACAATGTAAATTCACCATCCAAATTCGTAATCGTTCCCATAGACTGTCCTACCACCTGTACACTGGCACCGATTACCGGCTCACCATTCACATCGACTACTTTCCCCGTAACCCGGTGTAAAGACTGTGACGGGGCGGCAGCGATATTTCGTACCGTCTTCTTCGTGATGATAATCATCCGGTTTTGCAGCTTGTACTCTACATCTTTATCCAAAACAGCGGCAAGCACATTGTTAACGGTTGCCTGTTGAAAGGAAGCCGTTATTTTCTTGTTTTCGTTAACCTCGTCCGTTTTATAGATAATGGAGTACTTTGTCTGCCGCTCAACTTCTTTCAATACCGCCTTTAGCGGCTCATTTTTAAAGACCTTCGTTACCGTCTGCGCCCCAAGTGACTGGACGCCCATACATAACAGAATCAGGAGAAACAGCCTAAAAAATGAGTTTCTTCGGTCATTCATAATTTTATCAATTAAGTTGTTACAATTTAAAGTGATTTATATTTAAGGATATATATATTCGATTGTAGTGTTTCTCAGAACCGCTTCTATAAGATAAAACAACTCATCATCCATCTGCCCAACCCCTATAAATACAAAAAAGCAGAAATAATCTGCTTTTTTGTATCGACCGGTGCTCATTTCTCAGCCCACTGGAATACCGGGTAACCGTCCGTTCCTTTTTTCCAAAGATTCGGATTCCAAGCTACGATAATATTTCCCAGTTCATCGACAGTCTTTGCAACTCCGTGAAATGTCGTTCCTGTGGCTGATGATTCATCTGACGCGGTAATCGTACCTCCGTTCACTTTCAGTATGATGCTTTCACAAGCATAACAGTTCTCATAGCTGCCCAAAGAAGCAGAGACACCGACAATACGCCCTACGGTTGACGAAGCATCTGTTCCGGTCAGATTACTCCACGCTACACAGTTCTTGATAGCAATATCACAATTCTTGTCGATTTGTCCCAAAATACCGCCTATGCCCCCTTTGGTTGCACTGACTGCTCCGTATGCATAGCAGTTCTCAATAAAGCCACCCACACCAACTTTCCGTCCGGCAATACCACCTGCTTTTCCGCCGCTTGCCGCTTGGTCGTTGACGGTTGCACTTGAATAACAGTTCTTTATATAACTTTCCTGTCCATCATAGCTATTTGCCAATACGCCGGCTATTCCACCTGCCGCACCTGAACCTGTCACTTCCCCGGTCGTAAAGCAATTCACAATTCTTCCCGTCTTACTGCCATTTCCCTTGTCTTTAAGTCCGAGATAACCGGTGATAATTCCAATGCCTTGCCGAGTAGACGATACAGAAGCGTTAACAAAGCCTACATTACGACAATCACCGCACAATACTCCGAAGAAACTCGGATAATCACCGGCAGAGCATTTAAAGTTTTTAATGACATGGCTGTCTCCGTCAAGATCTATCTCATAAGGAAAATCCCCTGAGCCATTCAGCGATTGCCAGTCATCAATACCTGCCATATCAATGTCAGCACCCAATTGGAAATAAACTTTTATTCCCGATTTCAGCACACTGCGCATATTCTTAATCTGCGTCCCATTCATAATCACATAAGGTTTGCTGTCCGTTCCGTTTCCTTTCTCGAACAAACCGCCGGCACCGTCTCCGTCACCATCATTATTTCCGTCATCCGTTTCCGTCTTTTCAAATGGAACACGAGTATAAGAATCTAAAGGATTAGGGTCAGAACACGAGATTGCAACAGATGCCATCATCAACAGCATCCCCAATCTGCCTATTTGAGTAATATTCATACTTGATTTCTTTACAATTAAACATTGAGTTCTTATCTTATATATATATCCTTTTCCTTATATTCTACTTTGATAGGTATGATTTCTTTAAGCGCGTCCATTACATCCACGATTGTCTCTTTATTGCGTAATGAAACACGGAACTTCATGTCGCCTAACTTCTCCGACCCCAACTGAATACGCACATCATACTGACGGGAAAGTTTCTTCACCATCTCTCCTAATGTGATATCATCATATTCAATTCTGTCTTCCGCCCATGCCATCGCCTGCCATGCATTGACTTTCTTTCCCTTCAACTGCCCTGTCTTCAAATCCAAAGAAATGGATTCTCCCGGCGACATCCGTATTTGTTCTTCCTTATAATTCAACTCTACCACTCCTTCTTGCAAGGTAGTCGTTATATAAGAATCATCCGGGTAGGCGGATACATTAAACTTTGTACCTTTCACCACCACATCATATTCCTGTGTTTTTACCGTAAATTTCTTTCCATTCTGCCTGGTTACTTCAAAATATCCCTCTCCTTCCAGTTCCACAACCCGGTCGGCAATATTGAAATGATTCGAATATCTCAATACGGAACCTGAATTCAGCCATACGATAGTACCATCCGAGAGCTGTACTTTACTCTTATCCCCCAACGGAGCCTCGCAAACAAAGAAGGTTTTCGGTGCAAACAGGTAAACAGCCTGCCGGATACCCAGTGTAGTACCGACAATCAACGCTACCACAGCAGCGATACGGGCTATCTTCCATATATTCAGTTTCGGTTTCTTCAATAATGGGACAATAGCTTCCTGCGTATATATCTTATGCTTCAATGCTTCCCATTCGGCATTGGTCTGCGAATCGGACACCCGGTTGTTCATCCATTCTTTCTCCCACTGACGGAATCTGCCATAGCCGTCTTCCGCCTGTTCGAGACTTTCAAACAGGGTTCTTTCGTCAGCTCTTGATATACGTCCTTCAAAGTACTGAATAGCCAATTCCCGGATATTTTCTTCTTGCTTCATTATATTCACTTTCTATAAGATGTAACAACCCATATTTCATTTACCCAACCCCCGAAACAAAAAAAGCAGAAAAAACTTTCCTGCTTCTTATTCTTTATATGCTTAAAGAGCGTCTTAATCACTTATGCTCCATCATCAGCCATGCCAATATCACTATATATAGGTCTACCGGATAATGTTCGCTAAAATGTCGGGAAAAATACTGCAAAGCTCTTGCAATATGTTTTTCGACCGCCGTAGTGGATATTTGTAGTTTTTCCGCGATTTCCCTGTTCTTCAATCCCCTGAAACGACTTAACAAAAAAATCTCACGCGACCTGTCCGGCAACTGATTGAGCACAAGAGCAATCTGTTCCTGCAATTCATTGTATAATAATTTATGTTCCGCATCCTGCATAAAGTCTGCGTAGTAGAGCCTTTCTTCTCCGTCCAGCTTTGCCAGATACTCCACCCGGTACTTTTCAACAATCGAGCGATGTTTCAAATAATTCAGGCATCCGTTACGGACCATAGAAAAAAGAAGAGAAGTGAGTGAAACAGCAGATAACATTTCGCGACGTTCCCAAAATCGCAAGAAACACTCCTGAATAATATCGCGAACTGTTTCTTCATCTTCAATAAAACGAATAGCATACCCTCGCAAACGAGGATAATAACTCTTGAACAGAAACTCAAAAGCCGCATTATTGCCTCTTTTCAGTTCCCCCAATAATTGTTTATCATCCATGAAATCTACCATAGTTTAGAATTTTACGCGCAAAGGTACGGCCATATAGTTAACAAAGTGATGACAATATTATGAATATTTTTTCAATAAATCAAATTTGAGGTACTTTTTATAAAATCCCCAAAAGGAGATACTTCAATAATAAAATACAAAAAAAGGGTCAGCAACTGACCCTTTTTAAAATCTCATTTTACGGCTTATACAACCTGTTGATTGCTTTATTCTTCGTCCATAAGAATTTCCAAAATCTGACAAGCAGCTTTCGCCACCGGAGTGCCCGGGCCGAAGATAGCGGCTACACCTGCCTTATACAAGAAATCATAATCTTGTGCAGGGATAACACCACCGGCAATCACCACAATGTCTTCACGACCCAGTTTCTTCAACTCTTCAATAATCTGCGGAACCAATGTCTTGTGTCCGGCAGCCAGTGAAGAAACACCCACTACGTGAACGTCGTTTTCTACCGCTTCGCGGGCTGCTTCCGCAGGAGTCTGGAACAGAGGTCCCATATCCACATCGAAACCACAATCCGCATAACCGGTCGCTACCACTTTAGCACCGCGGTCGTGACCGTCCTGTCCCATTTTGGCAACCATGATACGAGGTTGACGTCCCTCTTTCTTCGCAAACTTCTCAGCCAGTTCACAAGCACGTTTGAAGTCGCTGTCGTTTTTACTTTCTGATGAATACACGCCTGATATAGTTCTAATTATTGCTTTATAACGTCCTACAATCTGTTCGCAAGCAGATGAAATCTCACCCAATGTAGCGCGGACATGAGCCGCTTCCACAGCCAGTTCCAACAAGTTACCCTTGCCGGTCTTCACACATTCGGTAATAGCAGCCAATGCCTTGTCCACCTCTGCCTGATTGCGTCCTTCTTTCAAACGGTTCAGGTTTTCAATCTGTTCAAGACGAACCGCTGTATTATCAATCTCAAGAATGTCAATCGGAGCTTCTTTTTCCAAACGATACTTGTTCACGCCGACAATAGTCTGCTGACCGCTGTCGATACGGGCCTGTGTACGTGCGGCAGCTTCTTCGATACGCATCTTAGGAATACCGGTTTCGATAGCTTTCGCCATACCACCCAGTTTTTCTACTTCCTCGATAAGTTCCCAGGCCTTGTGTGCCAGTTCGTTAGTCAGAGATTCTACATAATAGGAACCACCCCATGGGTCAACGTTCTTGCAAATGTAAGTTTCCTCCTGGATATAAATCTGAGTATTACGTGCAATACGGGCGGAGAAGTCCGTCGGCAGGGCGATAGCCTCATCCAGTGCATTAGTATGCAGGGATTGTGTATGTCCCAAAGCGGCGGCCATTGCTTCGATACAAGTACGTCCCACATTGTTGAACGGGTCTTGTTCGGTCAGTGACCAGCCGGAAGTCTGTGAGTGAGTACGCAATGCCAGTGATTTCGGGTTCTTCGGATTGAATTGTTTCACAATCTTTGCCCACAACATACGTGCGGCACGCATCTTGGCGATTTCCATAAAGTGATTTGTACCGATTGCCCAGAAGAAAGACAGACGCGGAGCAAACGCATCAATATCAATGCCTGCGGCAGTTCCGGCACGAAGATATTCGAGACCGTCAGCCAGTGTGTAAGCCAACTCGATGTCTGCCGTAGCACCTGCTTCCTGCATGTGGTAACCGGAGATAGAGATAGAGTTGAACTTCGGCATCTTCTGTGAAGTATATTCAAAGATGTCGGAAATAATCTTCATTGAGAATGCAGGCGGATAAATATAGGTGTTACGCACCATGAATTCTTTCAGAATATCGTTCTGGATAGTACCTGCCATTTCTTCCAACTTGGCACCTTGTTCCAGTCCGGCATTGATGTAGAATGCCATAATCGGAAGCACCGCACCGTTCATTGTCATAGACACGGACATCTTGTTCAAAGGAATACCGTCGAACAGTACTTTCATGTTTTCCAAGGAGCAGATAGATACACCAGCCTTACCTACATCACCCACCACACGTTCGTGGTCGGGGTCATAACCGCGGTGAGTAGCCAGGTCGAATGCTACCGACAGACCTTTCTGACCGGAAGCGAGGTTACGGCGATAGAAAGCATTTGATTCTTCGGCAGTGGAGAATCCGGCATACTGGCGGATTGTCCAGGGACGGAGCGTGTACATTACTGAATACGGGCCACGCAGATAAGGCGGAAGTCCGGCAGCATAGCCGAGGTGTTCCATTCCTTCGAGGTCTTCTTTTGTATAAACAGGCTTCACTTCAATGTGTTCCGGTGTTTTCCAGTCAGCGGAGATACCGTTAGCCTTTTGCCATTCAGCACCGTTGGCAGGCTGAAATGCGGCATATATATCTAAGTTTTTAAAATCTTTTCTCATCTTACTTCAATAGTTTGGCGTTAAACTCTTTCAAGGTATCCAGTACGTTGACACGGACATGGATGAAGTTTTCGATACCCGCTGCCTTCAGTTCGTCCATGCAGGCAGGAGCACCGGCAACGATAAACATGGCACGACCATTCAATGCCTTGAATGCAGGAATTGCATATTCCGCATATTCATCGTCGCTGGAGCAGATAACGACAATGTCAGCTTTCGCAGCCATAGCAGCTTCCACTCCGGCTTCCACTGTTTCAAATCCGAGGTTATCAACCACTTCATAGCCGGCACAAGCCAAGAAGTTGCAAGAATATTGTGCACGTGCCTGACGCATTGCCAGGTTACCGATAGTCAACATGAATGCTTTCGGACGTTTACCGGATGCTTCCGTTTCAAGACGGAGTGCTTCAAATTCGCTGGCAGCACGGTCGAATACTAATGTATCCACATCTTTTTCGCAAGTATGAGAATCACCGCCACAGCAGCATTTCGCTTCTGCCGGTTGCTTGTCTCCTGCTTTCTCGTTGAAGTTCGGGAACTGGTTGGTACCCAACAACACTTCACGACGCTGAGCCACCGCTTTATGACGAGCCTTATTACTTTCGTTCACGGCAGCCTGAACGGTTCCCGCTTTCAATGCAGCATAGAAACCACCGGCTTCTTCTACTGACAAGAACAATTCCCAGGCTTGCTTAGCGATAGATACAGTCAAGTTTTCAATATAATATGAACCGGCAGCCGGGTCGATTACTTTATCAAAATGAGACTCTTCTTTCAACAGCAGTTGTTGGTTACGGGCAAGACGTTCGGAGAATTCATCCGGAGTCTCGTATGTCTTGTCAAACGGAGTCACTGTCATAGAATCTACACCACCTAATGCGGCACTCATCGCTTCCGTTTGTGTACGAAGCAAGTTCACGTGTGCATCAAACAAAGTCAGATTGAAAGTAGAAGTTTCGGCATGAACCGCCATTTTAGCTGCGCAACGGCATTCACCGTTAGCACCTTTGTTATCGCAATCGCGCACACATTCAGGGTTGTAGGAAGCTACGATATTCGCCCAAAGCAGGCGTGCGGCACGGAATTTTGCAATTTCAAGGAAGTAGTTGGAACTGATACCGAAGTTGAATTTGATTTTCTTGGCTACGATAGCGGCAGGAACACCGGCCTCGGTCAGTTGGTTCATGTATTCATTACCCCAAGCCAATGCATACCCCAGTTCCTGGGAAATATAAGCACCTGCGTTATTCAGGGATAAAGCGTTTACATTCAATACGCGATAGAAAGGAAGCGGTTGGATAGCTTCAATCAGAGCTTTGGCAGTTTGCACCATATCGCCCTTTTCCTTACCGCGGGTCAGCATCTTGTTGAAGAAATCATAGTTGATGGAACCTTTCAGTTTCTTCACATCATAATCTTTCTTCTGGAAATAAGCTACCAGCAGATTAGCCAGTTCAACAACATGTCCCTGGCAAGTAGAGAAGTTAAGCTCTACACACTCAGCCTGAATATCATTCAACAGAGTCTCAAGATATTCCGCACTGAGTTCTTTCGCCTTCACATGGAAAGAAAGTGAGTCAACACCCTTGTTCAGAATATCCAGTGCTTTCGCATTGGCTTCTTTAGGGCATTCCACCTTGATTTCCTGGCGAACCAGCCACTCATTGTTGTCTTTTTTAGTTCCTCTCAGATAAGGGAATTCTCCGGGAAGTGCATCAGTAGTTTTCAAACCTTCCAAGTCTTCCATCCGGTAGAAAGGTTTCACTTTGAACCCTTCGTTTGTTTTCCAAACGAGCTTCTTCTCAAAATCAGCACCTTTCAAGTCGGCTGTAACCTTCTCCATCCATTGTTCGGTGGAGACAGGAGAAAAGTCTGAGAAGAGTTTTTCTTTTTTGTCTGCCATAGTTTATCTAAAATTAAAACAAGAATTAATATTGTCTTTATTTTTATCTGTCTCTTTCCAAATGTCTGTTGTTCGACTTGCAAATATAACTAATAAGTTAAAACAAAGCTCTTTTTTATAGAAAATTCGCACAGTCCGCTTGCAGAATGTCGGACATCTGATCTAAAAAATAAAAGAGGAGAAATACTTGATTTACATCAATGTTATAAGTAATTTTGCACCCGTTTTGAAAAAGACATTATAAAAACTGCTATATTATGGATTGGTTACAAAGTTTATTGTGGGACCCCAGTTCCGTGGCACATATCGTTTTCCTCTACGCTTTTGTAGTGGCAGCGGGCGTGTATCTCGGCAAGATAAAGATATTCGGAGTATCTTTGGGCGTCACATTTGTTTTGTTTGCCGGCATCCTGATGGGACATTTCGGCTTCACGGCCGATACACACATCCTACATTTCATCCGTGAGTTCGGATTGATTTTGTTCGTATTCTGTATCGGTCTTCAGGTGGGGCCGTCTTTCTTCTCTTCTTTCAAGAAGGGGGGGATGACATTGAACCTGTTGGCTGTAGGCATCGTAGTGTTAAATATTGCCGTTGCGCTGGGGCTTTACTTCCTGTGGAACGGTCGTGTAGAACTGCCGATGATGGTAGGTATCCTCTACGGAGCTGTGACGAACACTCCGGGACTCGGTGCCGCCAATGAGGCACTGAACCAGTTGAGCTACAACGGCCCGCAGATTGCGCTGGGTTATGCCTGCGCATATCCGCTCGGTGTGGTAGGTATCATCGGTTCTATCATCGCTATCCGCTACATCTTCCGTGTCAATATGACGAAGGAAGAAGAAAGCCTGAAAACGCAGAGCGGAGACGCACATTTAATGCCTCACATGTTGAGCCTTGAAGTGCGTAATGAGTCTATCAACGGAAAGACATTGTTGGAAGTTAAAAATTTCCTGGGACGCCAATTTGTCTGCTCCCGTATCCGTCACGAAGGTCACGTAAGTATTCCGAACCATGAAACCATTTTTAATGTAGGCGACCAGTTGTTTATCGTCTGCTCAGAAGATGACGCTGCCTCTATTACTGTATTTATAGGTAAAGAGGTGAACATAGACTGGGAAAAACAAGACCTTCCGATGGTTTCCCGCCGTATCCTGGTTACTAAACCGGAAATCAACGGAAAGACGTTGGGTTCTATGCACTTCCGCAGTATGTATGGTGTAAATGTAACTCGTATCAACCGTTCTGGTATGGACTTGTTTGCCGACCCGAATCTGATTCTTCAAGTGGGTGACCGCGTGATGGTGGTAGGTCAGCAAGATGCGGTGGAACGTGTGGCAGGTGTACTGGGTAATCAGTTGAAGCGTCTGGATACACCGAATATTGTGACTATCTTTGTTGGTATTTTCTTAGGTATCCTTTTGGGTAGTCTTCCTATTGCATTCCCCGGTATGCCGACTCCTTTGAAATTAGGATTGGCCGGTGGTCCGTTGGTAGTAGCTATTCTTATCGGACGTTTCGGTCATAAACTCCATCTGGTGACTTACACGACAATGAGTGCCAACTTGATGCTTCGTGAAATCGGTATTGTACTCTTCCTTGCCAGTGTCGGTATAGATGCCGGTGCCAACTTCGTGCAAACGGTTGTTGAAGGTGACGGACTATTGTACGTAGGTTGTGGTTTCCTTATCACGGTCATTCCGTTGCTTATTATTGGTGCTATCGCAAGGTTGTATTGCAAAGTCAACTACTTTACTCTGATGGGATTGATAGCCGGTAGTAACACCGACCCGCCCGCATTGGCCTATTCCAATCAAATAACATCAAGCGATGCCCCTGCGGTAGGATATTCTACTGTTTATCCATTATCCATGTTCCTCCGTATTCTGACGGGACAGATGATATTATTGACCATGATGTAAATCGAGCTTAGCATATAAGCAGTAAAGCCGGCTATATTCTTCTACAGAATTAAGTCGGCTTTATTCATTTTATATATCACTATTGTTTTGTACTGTCTATCGTCTTATAGTATCAGCTCCAATTTCTTCACCACAAACTCTTCCACAAACCGTACGGTTTCTTCCACTCCCAATGAAGAAGAGTCCACACACAAATGATAAGTAGCCGCTGCTCCCCACGTCTTATAACTATAATAATTATAATATTCCGAACGTCTCTTGTCCGCTTTTTCGAGAATCTCTTCCGCAGCCTCTTCATTCACCTGGTGAATCCGGCATATCCTTCCGATACGGTCTTCTTTGGAAGCCGAGATAAAGATATTCACGCAACGGGGATGCTCGCGCAAGATATAATCCGCACAACGCCCCACAAACACACAGGACTTCTCTGCCGCCAAACGACGGATGACATCACTCTGCACTTTAAACAGAGCATCATTGCTCAAACAATTCGTGCACGGCATCGCTCCTTCACTGATAAACGGGAAACGCATACCGAACAATCCTCCAATAATACCTTGTGAAGCTTTCTCGTCCGCTTTTTCAAAGAATTCCTTACACAGGCCGCTTTCCTCGGAAGCCAGATTAATCAGTTCCTTATCGTAGAAGTCGATTCCCAAACGAGCTGCCAACTTCTCTCCGATTTCTCTGCCGCCGCTACCCAATTGTCGACCGATGTTAATTACATAATTACCGCTCATAGTACATTTTGTTTTATGGTTTGGTAGCAAACATACGACTTTTTTCTAAAACTCACATCATCAGACGAAAGTTATATTTGAAAGTAACAATGAAATATCCCTTAATCTCCTGCGTACGATATTCATAAAAACCGTCGGAAGTAGCCGTACGCCCGTAACTTTTCCTTTTACCTAAAATATCCGACCAATGGGCTGACAGCTCCGCTTTCTTCTCTTTCAGAAACCGCCAGGTAGCAGTCGCGTTCCACACCATCTCGTCTTCTTCCCCCTTTTGGATATTCGTACCGCTACGCAACATATAAGCGGCATCCGTACGCAACTGCAAACCGAAAGGAAAATCCACATATCCGTCAAAACGGAAATTATAATAACGCGTATAGTTATCATTATCATTCAGAAAATTGAGCGAATACTGATAATCCCAAGAAGTAGTAAGCTCAAGTCCGCCCCAAGTAGGCTGATAGGATGCCTGCACTTCACAATTCAGTCCGGTATCACGCGTCGTACTCTTTTCAGGTTGCACACTTCTGTCCTCGTTAATCATACTGACACGGTTGCTATGGTTGCCCGATGTATTCAGCCTCAAAGAAAAATGCCCCAGACGCTTCCACCAGTTCACGTTTCCATACGTATTCCAGTTGCCGTTGATATTTATCGGATACGTTTCCCGTCCGCCGGTCTGCACATCATAAAGCACGACTTGCGTCACGCTGTTCTGCTCCGTCTGCCATCCGAAATTTGCCGATATGCCTTTGGAAGGATATTGGTAACTCAAGCGGATATTATGGATAAACATCTGCTTCAAGTCCGGATTTCCACGAGTGATATACAACGGGTTACTATTATCCGTCAACGGCATCAAGTCCGACAAGGAAGGCTGCCGTGTCCTGCCGTCATAACTCAGGTTGATACGCATCTCCTTCTTCCGCCATCCCAGCCAGAGCATAGGCTGATAGTCAATGATATGCATGGCAGTATCCGCATGAAGCTTCCCCACCTTCCGGTCGATAGTACGTTTTTGCGGAGTGACACCCAGTGACGCATTGGCCATCCAGACATCATCCGAATAATTGAACCCTATATTCAAGTCGTGTCCGTTGCTACGGCTGTGGCTCCGGTTACTCAGGCTATCCACATATCCGGCTTCATAACCGGAAGGCAATTCCCCGAAAGCATCCGGATGAGCCAACGAAGACAACTCGTATGTAGAGCGGTTATCCCGTTCATACTGGGTACTCCAGTTATATGCCGCCCGGAAATGCATCTTTTTACCGACAGGCTGCGTGAAACTCACCCCTACCCTCCATGTGTTATTCCGTCGGGGAGATTTCAAATATTGGTTACGATAAAGTACCGAATCATTACCAAGCTTGTCTTTCAACTTGAAATACGTAGTCTGCGACAGTGAGAAACTCTCTCCATCCCCCCACGAATCCGAGTTCATTATATTCAGCCCCAAAGTAGTTCCTTTCTCATTCAGACGCCGCATAATCCCCATTCCCCAGTTATAGCGGGTTGATTTATTGTCCGAAAACGAACGGTTCTCACTACGGTTCACTTTTATATCTCCGGGGATAGATTCAAAATCATCAAACAGCCTTTCATGGTTCACATCGGGCGGGGCATCAAAAGAAGCGCTCCGGCTATTACTTTCACTCTCGTTGGGAGAGAGTCCGAAACTGCCATTAAAATGTATACGTGTGCGTTTATCCACTTCCCAATCTCCCATCAGACTCGAATTCATAGACTTCCCTTTGGAGTTGCCCTCATTAGCGGACGCAGAATACTGGTTACCAGTCTTCAAATACTGCTCCTGATACATGGAAGTGATATTTCCGTTCCGGTTGAGATTATAATTCACATTTCCGTTCAGAGTAAACTTCTTCCCGAATTTGTGCGTCATATTCATTCCGACGGAATTATTGATATTGTCCTTGTATGTACTGTTCTGATAACGGTTGGTAGACCGTGCGATAAAAGAAAGGTTCTGTCCATCCTTGCTGAAATAGTTCACCTGTCCTTCCAAATCCTTCTTCTTATGATTTCCATATCCTACCGTCGCATTTGTCAGCCAAGTCTTGTTTAATTCCTCTTTCGTTTGCAAGTCGAGCACATATTTCTTTTCTCCCGAACTGATACCTGTAAATTCCTCTTCTTTTGATTTCTTGTCATATACCTTCAGTTTGCTGATTAAATCTGCCGGCAGATTTTCGAGTGCAGTCTTTTTATCTCCCGAAAAGAACGACTCTCCATTCACATTGATTTCACTGATAGGCTGACCATTGTATGTCAGCGACTGGTCTTTCTTGTTATAGACCAGTCCCGGAATACGTTTCACCAAATCTTCCAGATAAGCTCCTTCAGGTGTTTTATAAGCAGAAGCATTGATAACGGTCGTATCCCCTTCCATGACCACTTCTTTCAGTTTCCCGGTCACCACCACTTCGCCAATTTGAAGGTCATCATCCTTCAACACGATAGTGCCCGTATTTATAGATGCAGAATCTCCCAATGCACGATAGCAAGGCTGCATTCCCATAAACGAAACTCTCAACAGATATTCTTTCTTTTTCTGTGCCTGATAAGTCAGAGTAAAGCGACCATTCTTGTCACTTGCCGTACCTTTTACAAAAGTAGAGTCCGCCTTTTCCAAGACGACAATACTGGCAGAAGGCAAAGCCTGTTTCTTTTCACTTCCGGTTTCCAGCATCTGCACCCTTCCCCGGACAGTTCTCACCTGTTGAGCATACAATATTGCATGTACACAAAATAACAGTAAAAGTAATCCGCCCAGTCTGCAAATTTTCATATCAATAGCAGTATAAGTCTATATTTTAGTTTGATTCTTGATAACGCATATAAAATTAAGGAGTTTCTTTAGAAAACTTACTACTTTATTTATTTTATTAGAACAAATTACATTCCAATCACACAAGGGCACAATATAAACCAACAAAAAACTTCCTCCACATATAAAAACATACCCTTTGAAAAGAATATCCTTTTTATAGAGGAAGAAGTCTACCTATCAACAAAAACCAGAAATTAGAAACTCATGATCACTTAAAATTCTCCGTAAAAAAAACTCCTGCCGGAAAACTATTCTTATTTTTTATATCAAACTGTAAGGCCGGTGTTTTATTGAAATCAAAAATAGCAATATCATTGGTTTTATAATCTGCATATCCTTTCAGAGTGGCAAAATAAACTTCCCCGCTCACCGGATCAACTCCCAAACTGTTATAATAAATCCCTGCATCCTCCACATACTCTTTTATATCAGCAACTTCTTCCGTCTCATTCTGAGAAAAAATATGCCGATATAGCTTAAAGCCGGCATTACTGAAATAGATAATATCATCTTTAGCAGAAAAAGCAGGGGCAACTCCCCACCCGGCACCAATACTGACATTCAAAGTATGAAAATCAATAGTCTTATAATCAACCGGACTGACTTTTATAATACTCGCAGGCTTTGTACATGAAACCCACAAATTCCCATCATATGTTTTAGCAACACCGGATAAAGCGCTTTCAAAAGAAACAGTATGTATAACAGTCCCGTTTTGAATAACAAAAAGTTGCTTATTGCCCATCACAAAAGCTTTGTCTCCAACCACAGCCATACGATTTTTCAAGGCGCCCTTCGTCCCCTCAACAAAAGTCAGAACTTCGGTGGAAGTATCCAGCATATAAACTCCATTATTATCACGAATATAAAGATTCTCTCCGACTACAGCCAAATTGGACGGCCAGGACAAAGTAGTATTATCATAAACCTTTTCTTTCTCCAAACTAGTAGCATTCGCAATAGTCAGCAGTCCTTCACCACCATTTTTGGCTCCATTTTGAGAAAGTATATACATCTTATTATCACTGATAAACAGGTCTTGACAGACATTACCAAGCAAAGTTTGATTTACCCGATAATATGCACTATCTACCGCTATGCCTTTTGAATCCACAAAGGTCAAAGTTCCGGTTTCATTCCCCATATTTCCTTCATTCAAAATAAAGGCACCTTTGCCAAACCGCCCTTCCACCTTGGCTGTCATAGTCGTTTGAAGGTTTTCTCCCTTATCATCCGATACCGCCAGTCCTATAACATACTCTCCAGTCTTAGGCTGTGAAAACTTATATGTTGAAGCGGTTGAAACTTCCTTTCCGTCTACTGTCCACAAATATCTCATCGCCCCAGACAGATTTTCAATCCGGGCATCCAGATACAATGTATCTAACTGCGCAATCACATTACTTTCCGATTCACTCCCGATCCATACAGATGAGTTCAAATTTTCCTCCTCATCACATGCTGTAAAAAACAGCCCCAAGGCAACAACTGCCAATACAAAATACCTTTTCATTTCAAATTCTTATTATCAATTATTTCTTAACTTATTTGCGGGTATCGATATCAACTCCTAAAACATGCAAATCCTCAACCCCTGATATCTCAGTGGAACATTCACCTAACCAACCATTTTCCTGATTGACACCGGTATATATCTTTATGAAATCAATTCCCGGCAAATGTACCTTCTGACCTTTTGAATTTACTGCCCAATCTATATCAATAGCAGACTCATCTTTAGTGTTCACCTCATTATCAGCATAACCATAACGGAATTTATACAAAACAAAATAATTACCTTGTCCACTTTCATCAACAGCATTTTGAGGTAAACAAGTCCCTTTAAATGTTATCTTATCTTCTTTTATCCATTCCGGAAAATAACACTGATTATGAAATGTATTTTTCACTTTATATCCCGAATTTCCCCGGTTATCTTCCCACCGGATATATTTCTCTCTTTCTTCCGAAGTTTCCGGTTCTTTTTCCGGACGATAATAAATGATTTCATAGTTTCGATAAGTCTTCACATCATTTCCCGCAGCTACAGCCTTGTCATACCATAATTCCAGTGCAGCGTCTTCATGAGCACTACCGGCAATCTCATACCATTCGTCCTCATCCGGCATACCATTCTGATTTTTATCATAAGCCACCATGATCACTCCCGGCTCACAACTTCCTCCCTCCGGTGCATCAGAGTCCGGATTAGCCGCAGAATAAAAAGCATTGCCAAGTACCCGGAAATCACGTTTTCCGGTAACATTAGTTATTGTATGGTCAAAACCTACTACGACATATCCTCCGAACCCTCCTAAAGAAATCATCCCCTTTTTATTGTTACCGATAGCTGCCAATACTTTTTCGTTCATAACCTCTTGTGTGTCTCCTTCGTCATATGCCGGCAACGCATTAGTAAATTGTCCCACGGCCGGAACAAAATCAAGAACTTTAGTGATATAAGCCGTTGCTCCTTCAGGAGCCGGTTCGATATTATCAAAAGTTACTGTGACCGCAAAAAGATAATCATAATGATTCTCACCTTGTGACGCACGTAAAATCAGTTCGTATTCTCCTACCTCCTCAAACATATACTCCAAATCTTTTGTCCGGGCAATTTCACTGCCGTCCAGCAACCATAAATAAGAGATCCCTTCATCCGACTCACTTTCAACCCGTACCTTCAACAGTTGATCAACAACAACCGCAAAGCCACCCTCCGGTTGCGACACACGGATGTCTTCCTTTTTCAGTAGGTAAGGCTCCGAAGCATCTTCTCCATCATTACATCCTGTGAATACAGTTCCTACAAACAAAGAAACTGCAATGACTAATGCTAGTCTTAAAATTTTCCTGTCCATTTTTATTCATTATTAGTTATTGAAATGTTTTCGTTGTAAAAGCAAAATGAGCCGGTATATCCCCCGCCCTGACTTTCCATCTTTTCTTTCCTTCAGGACTGAAACAGTAGAGATAACCGGGTACAACATAACTTTTTGCATCCGTTACAAATATTTCTTTGGTCTCGGGATTTACAGCTATCCCATACGGAATTGTTATTTCTGTTTCAGTTCCATCAGTAATAAAATTGCGGGATACTATTTTATTTTGTTTCACGTCATAGAGGGCGTAAGTAATAGTATTACTTTCCGTCACATAACTCCATTCTACACTTGTCATGTAAATCGAATCTCCACTCAAACACATTTCACTGGCAGCAATTCCCAAATTTCCTGTCACACGATCTGTCTGAGTATCTATAATAAAAACATCCGATCCCGTTCCATAATAATCTCCTCTCGAACTCACATATATACGGCCGTATCTATCCAGTTTCATACGGTGAAGATTTATAGCTACATCAATTGTTTTAATAACTTGAAAAGTCTTCAAGTCAATCACCGATACCGTCCGGTCATAATCCGGAAAACGATAACCGCCGGAATTGGCAACATAAAGTTTTCCATCTTTTATTACCATTTCTTCCGGTTGATAGCCGACTACCACTTCACGGGTTACAGCCAAACTTGTCGTATCCACTTCAACCACTTTTCCCGGACGCGCATTGGGATCTATTCCGACAGGGCCTGCATAAGAACTTACATAAGCCTTTCCATCATTAAAAGTGATATACCGGCAATTTGTCACATTTATTTGCCCCAGATGTTGTGCCGTTTCCACATCCATCACCTCTATAAAATTCGAGCAATTGATTACGGCATACAGCTTATCTCCATAAATCTGCAAATCATTTCCAACATCCCCCAGTTCTTTCACTACGGACGGATTCCGCTCGGCATAAATATTACGATGATACTTACCGGTAGTGCTGTCATAAAAATCAAGCGTACACTTATTACTTCCCATATTTCCTTCATTGAGAAGATACATTCCTTTAATACTGACGCCCCCTAAAGGATCCTTGCCAACGTCTATCTCGTCAGAAGGTAGAACCGGAAGCTCGCCCCGACAAGCCAGCAAACAACAACCTGTTAATATACCAAGCAAGACACGCGAAAGAATATTATTCACAATCATATCGTTAAGTTTAAAATGAATTTAAAGTTAGTTCCGGGCATCGGATAAGACCTCACCACCTCATATTGTTGATTAAAAATATTGTTTACTTCCAAGGTCAACTTGAAATCATACTTTCTCCAACTGAATTTCTTTGCCAAAGAAAAATCACTTGTATACCAAGGAAGACGATAATTCTCCGGAGTATTGGCCGAAACGTCATAGCGCTCTCCCGTATATATAAAGCTATAATTCAATTCCCATGATTTATATCCGGCATTTAATATAGCCGAACCACTATGCCAGGGTATATACGATATTTGCCCCCCATACGTATCTTTATCCGACTTATCTGTAAAATCCTGTGCTTTCTGATACGTATATGATAACCGGCTGTCAAATACCCAATCGTTACCAAACTTCCAAAGTTCTTGCAAAACGACATCCACTCCTTTTATTTTAACAAGTCCCATATTAATCATTGTCCAACGAAAGAAATTATTGGTAGGAGTAGCTATTATTTTATTTTCCACCTCATTATAATACGCATCCAATTGCACATTCAGTGCTTGCAGCCAGGTTCCGGAAGATAATTTCTGATAAGTGAATCCTACGTTATACTGATTAGTATACTCAGGTTTCAGCTTTATATTCCCTATAAATGTATAATACAAATCGTTCAAAGTCGGCATACGAAATATCCGTTTGTAAAAAGCACGCAGATTTAAATCAATATTCTTGAAAGGTTTATAGGAAGTGATAACGGTAGGAGTAAATTCCATTTTATTTCCGGCCGAAGTAGTATCTGAAGCTACGTTCTCATTTACAAAAGTTCCCAAGACACTGGCCTGCAACTTAAAACGCTCAAAATGTAAAGAGGTAGCTGCCGCTACCAGCGCCGTATTTCTCCGGGGATAAGGAAAATCAGTCAAATTAGCGTTCAGTTTATTCCATTGGTAGTCCGCTGAAATATTTATATCCCAAAAAGGAAAAAGAGTAACCCTGTTAGCCATTGACAAGTAAATTTCCTGTTGGCGATATGTATTATTTACATACATGGTAGCCTCCTCCTTTTGGGGATCTGCCAGATAATGCAGATAATCATACGCGTATTTGGCATTCAACAGCAGACTGTACACATCACCGAAATCTTTTTTGAAAGAAGACTGGAAAAAGAAGTTTGTATCCCATTGGCGGTCCTCATGTGAGAAACGATTCCGCACAACAGCACCGGGATATCCACGTTCTGAATTATAAAAATAAGCTTTCGTACGCCAGTAACCACTTTTTATCTTGCCATATAAGCCGCCCTCAGCACGCAGCGCATTGACATCCCCATTACGGCGTACTGCCGTAGTATCATATCCTCCATCCACCGCATAAGTAAATTTATACTTTCCGGTTGTATACATATATTCAGTACTAAGTGACGTACTCACATTCTCACTCAGTTTCTGTTCCCAAAGCAAAGAGGGATTGACAACTCCGAAAGAACCTGTCTTAAAAGTCGCTTTCACACGATAAGCCCTATTCTCCCGAAAAACGGGTGCTCTTGACTGGAGATAAATAGAACCTGCAGAACCAAAATCTTTCGCCGGTTGGAAAATGGCACTTTTCTGACCATTATATAAAGTGACAGCTTCCATATTATCCAAAGAGAAACGTCCCAAATCAATCACTCCATTCTGCGCATTACCCAGTTCAATACCGTCATAAAACACTCCCACATGATTCGTTCCCATACTTCGGATATTAACGGTCTTCAGCCCGCCTATTCCACCATAATCTTTTATTTGTACTCCGGAAAAATAACGTATAGCGTCCGCTACCGAATGTGCAGCCAGTTTCTCCAACTTATCCCCTGATAAAGATTGCACCGGAATTACCTCCTTATTAATTCTGGCAGTAACCACTACTTCATTAAGATGATGCAAACTGTCCAGTTTGCTTTGTGCTGACGACAATAAAGCCATACTCAAAAAGCATCCTATCCCCAATACCCTAAAATAAATCTGCCCGAACATAATCCTCCTGTTTATTAATTAAAATAATAAACTTTCATAGGGTTACAGTGAGGATGCAATTTTCCATACACTCAAACATATACACGTGCTTCTCCCCGCATAATGGAACACTCAAAAAGGCATATTCCTCCTTCCTGAAGCTTCACATCACCAATCAAAGATGTATTTTGAATAAAAAACTGCACTCTTCAAACTCTAATCCCGGAAAGTTTCAAGAATTCAACTTTGGCAGGTCTTCTGACTTACTCCATTTTCCTAACGCCCTTCCCATTCCTCCAAAGCGGAACAGTGGATTTGAGTATTGTAGGAAAACTTTTGGCGGAGCTTACAGCAGCGGGTCTGTTCAGGATTTACACCTGATTCCCTTTTCACCACTCTTTCCGTAGAATCGGAAAAGTGACACCAAAATTTCTGGGGCAAAGATACACAAATAGAAACAAATCGGAAGAAAAATCCAACTAAAATAAAAACAAACTAATAATTAAGTCCTATCTTTGCCGTTCGAAAGGACCCACTATTATTTTTTTCTAATTAAACATCTTATAAAAGTGAAATCTCCTGCTCTGACTATCACGTTACTTTGCCTGCTTTTTTTGGCAAGCTGTATCACTCGTAATAAGACATCTCTGGAAGCATTCAACCAAGATGTATATACCCCTGAATACGCTTCGGGATTTAAAATTCTGGGTGCCGAGAGCGCCGCCAGCACACTTATACAGATTACTAACCCGTGGCAAGGCGCCAACGATGTAACAATGTCCTATTTTGTTACACGCAACGGCGAGCAAGCGCCTGCCGGATTCAACGGTCTCGTCATCCCTGCCGGATCCAAACAAATTGTATGCATGTCTTCTTCCTACATCGCCATGCTCGATGAACTGGGAGAAATCAACCGGATTGTCGGAGTTTCGGGCATTGATTATATCGCCAATCCCTACATCCTTGCCCACAAAGATTCAATCAAAGATATGGGTCCTGAAATGAACTACGAATTGCTGATTGGATTAAAGCCCGACGTAGTTTTGCTCTATGGCATAGGTGACGCCCAAACCGCTGTAACGGACAAGTTAAAAGAACTTTCCATACCTTATTTATATATGGGTGAATATCTGGAAGAATCACCGCTCGGCAAAGCCGAATGGATGATTGTCCTTTCCGAACTGACAGACAAACGGGAAAAGGGAATAGAAATATTCCGGGAAATCCCCCAACGTTATTACGCACTGAAAGCCCTCACGGATTCCATCAGCCAACGACCTACCGTTATGTTCAACACTCCGTGGAACGACAGTTGGGTAATGCCTTCCACCCAAAGTTATATGGCACGACTGATTGCCGATGCAGGCGCAGAGTACATTTATAAAGAAAACAGTTCCAACAGTTCAACCCCAATCGGACTGGAAACAGCCTATGGCCTGATACAGAAAGCCGATTACTGGATTAATGTCGGTTCGGCGACTACACTTGATGAGCTGAAAGCTGTGAACCCTAAATTCGCAGACGCAAAAGCCGTGAACAAAAAGACTGTTTATAACAATAACTTACGGTTGACGCCGACAGGCGGAAACGATTATTGGGAATCGGCCGTTGTCCGTCCCGACGTTGTGTTACGCGACTTGATTCATATTTTTCATCCGGAGCTTGTATCCGATTCACTTTATTATTACAGGCGTCTGGAATGAAACACCCCCGCAAACATACCGCACTTTTATTTATCGCACTAGGCATAACCGCCCTGCTATTGCTAGTCATAGATATGGCAACCGGAGACACGTATATCCCTGTCTCCAAGGTATGGGCTGTGCTCACCGGAGGCGAATGTGATGAAATGACACGCAACATTCTTCTTTCTATCCGGTTCATACGGGTAATAGTAGCGGCACTGATAGGCGTGGCGCTCTCCGTAAGCGGTTTGCAGATGCAGACAGTTTTCCAAAACCCATTGGCAGACCCCTATTTATTGGGAGTGAGTTCGGGTGCAGGATTAGGGGTTGCCTTGTTTATATTGGGAGCTCCACTGCTCGGCTGGTCTGAATTTCCATTGCTCCAGTCATTGGGCATCGTCGGTTCCGGCTGGATAGGAACGGCTGTCATTTTACTGGGAGTAACCGTCATCAGCCGGAAAGTAAAAAATATACTCGGTGTATTGATTATGGGAGTCATGATAGGTTATGTGGCAGGCGCTATTATCCAGATACTGCAATATCTGAGTTCTGCCGAACAGTTGAAAATGTTCACACTCTGGTCAATGGGTTCTCTCGGACACATCACCACTACCCAACTGGGAATCATGACACCTATGTTATGCCTGGGACTGCTCATTTCCATAGTCTGCATCAAACCTTTGAACCTGTTGCTTCTCGGAGAAAACTATGCACGCACAATGGGAATGAATATCAAGCGCTCACGTACACTCATCTTCATCTCCACCGCGCTGCTGACAGGAACAGTCACCGCATTCTGCGGCCCGGTAGGTTTTATCGGACTAGCAGTGCCGCACGTCACACGGTTGCTGTTCAACAACGCCGACCACCGGATACTCGTCCCCGGCACTATGCTGACGGGACTCATCAGCATGCTTCTCTGCGACATCATCGCCAAGAAATTCCTGCTTCCGGTGAACTGTATCACCGCCTTGCTCGGCGTTCCGGTCATTTTATGGGTAATAGCTAAAAACTTGCATATAACCAAATGATTGAACTTAAGAAACTGACATTAGGATACGGACAGCGCACGCTGTTGAAAACGGTAAACGCCCGAATCACAAGCGGACAACTCGTCGCACTGCTAGGACGCAACGGAACAGGAAAAAGTACTCTCCTGCGTGCTATAATGGGACTGGAAAGCCCCCAATCGGGAGAAATTAATCTGCAAGGAAAAGATATCGCTTCACTGAAACCGGAAAAATTAGCTCTGAGCATTAGTTTCGTAACCACCGACAAAGTACGTATCGCCAATCTTCGCTGCAAGGATGTGGTAGCATTGGGACGCGCTCCCTACACAAACTGGCTCGGTCAGCTTCAACCGGAAGACCAGAAAATAGTGGATAATGCCATTCAGTTGGTCGGTATGTCCGGCTATGCGGAAAAAACAATGGATAAGATGTCCGATGGTGAATGTCAACGAATCATGATTGCCCGTGCCCTTGCACAAGACACGCCCGTCATTCTGCTCGACGAACCGACTGCTTTTCTCGACCTCCCCAACCGTTACGAGCTCTGCCTGCTCCTGAAAAGACTGGCGCAGGAAGAAGGCAAATGTATCTTGTTCTCCACACACGACCTCGACATCGCCCTGTCACTCTGCAATTCCATCATGCTGATAGACAATCCGCATATGTACGCCCTTCCCACCCCGGAAATGGTAGGCAGCGGACATATCGAAAGGTTGTTTCGGAATGAATCGGTGACATTCGACGCGCAGGAGATGAGGGTGCGTATCAAATAAGTACAATTCCTGTTGTCAAATATGCTGTGCACACAGACGGACGCATAATAAAGCGTTAATTCATTCTTCTTTCAAATCGGCAAACCAGTATGTATAAGTTTTAGTCGTCCCATCATCGAGATTAATATCATAACTTTGTGAGAAGGGTTCTCCCAAACAATACGGAATGGGAGAATGGAAAATCGGCCCGTCATAACAAAAGGTATGATATTCACCGTTTTCTCCATTAGGGTCGGTTTCCGCAGGAAGTGATGCCACGAAATCACGGTCTATGAGTTTTCCGATAGCAGCAGCGCCCAGCCCATCATTCATTGTAGTGACTACGATTGTTTTCAGTTCTGATGACAAAAAGTCTTCCATCACCTGCTCTGAAGATTTCCCCCACAAAGGTTCCACAACTTCGATGCTATAAGGTACAAGTTGTTGTTCACGGTATTGCCGTACGTCATGCAGGAATATATCTCCGAAGATAAAATGCGTCACACCCAATGTCTTGAAATGCTGCACCGCCTGCAACATGGCTGACGAATAATCCTCCATATTTCCTTCCGGAGTCAAGTCGACAATATAGAGAGGGATGCCGATACTTGCTGCCTGTGCTTCAAGCAAGGACAAAGGAATACCGTGCATCGTCGAACGGTGGGTATCACGATTTACGGTTGTCAGCAATGCGACTATTTCATAGCATCCCGTTTCCATAGCTCGCAGCAGGGCATGGGCGGAATCTTTACCACCACTCCAATTGAAGACAGCTCTTATTTTATCCATTATAAAGTTTTTACCACAAAAGTATTACTTTTATCTATATTTCCACCTAAGTATACAATCCGAATCGGAGTATTTAATGTCCAACAAATAATAAATGTACATTTTTGGACAAAAGGATACAGTTTAAATTTCTCTCCGGATAAACCAAAATAAACGTGATGGATAAAAATTACCATTTGGTAATTTTTATCTCCTTTCATACTTTTACCTTTGCAACCGTTTTCTAAGATTTCAAAGATTAAAGGTATGAAAGATAGTATTGATTTCAGCAGCATGGAGATTTCCACATTGTTCCGTAAGCTATTAATTCCTACGGTACTAGGAATGGTTTTCTCGGCTATATTCGTTATTACGGACGGTATATTTGTCGGAAAAGGGATTGGAAGTGATGCATTGGCAGCCGTTAACATCACGGCTCCGCTTTTTATGATTACCGCCGGCATCGGCCTGATGTTCGGAGTCGGTTCTTCGGTAGTCGCTTCTATTCATTTATCACAGGGAAAACGCAGAGTGGCAAGTATTAATATTACTCAAGCGCTTGTGTTTTCCACTCTTCTTATACTTATTATGTCCGCCTTGTGTTTTTATTATATAGAGCCATTGGCCAAATTATTAGGAAGTTCGGACAGATTATTGCCCTTGGCGGTTGAGTATATGGCATGGTATCTCCCTTTTCTTGTATTCTATGAGATATTAAATATAGGCATGTTCTGTATTCGCCTGGATGGTTCGCCCACTTATGCGATGATGTGCAATGCTATTGCGGCCATACTCAATATTATCCTAGACTATATATTCATTTTTGAATTTGGCTGGGGAATAATGGGAGCAGCATTCGCTACCAGTTTGGGAACTGTCGTTGGTGGATTGATGACACTGATTTATCTCCTCAAATTCTCCCGTTCCCTTCATCTGTGCCGGATTAAGTTAAGTATCAAAAGTATGATGCTGACTCTTCGCAATGTCGGTTATATGATAAAGTTGGGAAGTTCCGCCTTTATCAGCGAAGCATCCATCGCCTGTATGATGTTTTTGGGAAATTATGTTTTCATCCATTATCTCGGTGAAGACGGAGTAGCTGCATTCAGTATTGCCTGCTACTTCTTCCCGATTATCTTCATGGTTTACAATGCCATTGCGCAATCCGCACAACCGATTATCAGCTATAATTTCGGAGCCGGACAGCCCGACCGTGTCAGGAAAGCCTTGCACCTCGCCATTCGGACGGCATTGATTTGTGGAATCAGCTTTTTCATTATCACCGTCCTATGCCGGCAGAATATCGTTTCGTTGTTTATCGACCGGAGCTATGCGGCATTCGACATAGCCGTGAATGGTATCCCTTATTTTGGTATCGGATTTATATTCTTTGCTTTCAACATGATAGGAATCGGTTATTATCAAAGCGTCGAACGGGGGCAGAGAGCTATGATTATCACTCTCCTTCGAGGGGTGGTATTTATGCTGATCGGTTTTCTTGTGCTTCCTAAAATACTAGGAGTGCCGGGTATATGGCTAGCCGTACCGTTTGCAGAATTGTTAACAATGCTCTATATCATCGGAATTTATTTCAAAGATCGCTTTATCGTCCGCCTACGATGAGTATCTTTGCAACATGAAGGCATTCATTGAAAAACTTTGTAATAAATATAAGGTGTCAGAAACGGATATACAGGCTTTATTAGACTGTATGGAAGAAGTGCATTTCAAAAAGAAATCATTGATTGTACGCGAAGGAGCAAAGAATAGTAATCTTTATTTTATCAAAGAAGGCATTTGGCGGGCATATTACCATAAAGACGGAGTAGATTCGACTATTTGGTTTGCGTCCGAAGGAGAAGCCGCTTTCTCCGTTTGGGGATATGTGGAAAATGGTTACTCATTAATAAATATTGAAGCGATGTGTGACAGCGTAGCTTATTGCATTTCCCGTACAGCCCTGAATCATTTGTTCGCTTCTTCCATCGGACTTGCTAACCTGGGAATTAGTCTTATGAATCACCAGATGCTCTTACAAGAAAATTGGCTTATCAGTTCGGGAAGCCCGCGAGCCAAAGAGCGTTATCTTACTCTTATCAAGGATACACCGGAATTACTCCAGTATGTCCCACTGAAACATATCGCGTCTTACTTGTGGATAACGCCACAATCACTAAGCAGGATTCGGGCGGAAATAGCTTCTTCCGCCCAATAAAATCAGGCTTTCGCTACCGGTTTCACGCCAAAAGCGCAGTAAGTCAGATAGAGTACACAAACCAAGGTTACGAAAATACCACCGATAATTCCTACGGTTCCGATAGCAAATCCAATCACCGGAGTTACTACTCCACCTCCCGCAACAGCCGTTATCATCAGCCCTGAAATCTGATTGGCTTTTTCCGGTCTGGCCTGTAAAGCCATTGAATAGATGATGGAGAATACCGACGAAGCAAAGAACCCGACAGCACCAATGCAAATCAGATTAACTATATCATTTTTCACGAAAGCCAATATAAGTAGAGAGAATACACATGCGAGAATATTCACCCTGAAATACTTCATTTCAGCAATACGGGCCAATAAAAAAGCTCCAAGCAACGCACCGATTGTACGGCTCAGGAAATACACTTGAGGAGCGAACTTCACCTGTTCTGCCGTCCAGTCAAAACGTTCTGCCATCAGTTTTGAACTGATGAAGTTAGTAGCAACATCTACGCCTACAATAAAGAAAATCCCCAGGAATAGAAGCAAAATCGTCTTGTCCTTTAACAAAGCAAACGTATCGCCGATAGAAAGTTGTTGGGTTACAGCAGCAGAATCTTCCCGCTTGATGGGAGTAGCCACTAACCATACAGCAGACAATAAAGTGATAAAGCCTAATATCGGGAAACAGTAGTACCATTTATCATCACCAAAGTACGCAACTGCCAGTAGAACAATTTCCGGGCCGACAAGGGAAGATACAGCTTTAATCACTTGTCCGGCAGTCAGACTACTTGTCAGGAGCCGTTGATTGATAACTACGTTACTCAACAAAGGATTCAATGACACTTGCAGAATCGCATTCCCTATTCCTAAAAGAGCGTAAGCAATCATACAAGTTATGCTGTCATAGACGACCAAAGGCAGAAGCATGCCTACCACAGTTATTCCCATACTGATCAGTACCGTGTTCTTACGTCCCCATTTGTTCATCTGATTCCCGATAAGTATCCCAAGGAACAAAAACCAAATGAAGACTAATGAGGGAACAAACCCTGTCATCATAGGAGACCAGTCGAAAGTACGCTGAACATAGTCGGACGAAATGCCGACTATGTCACAGAAACCCATCACAAAGAACCCGAAGAGAACGGGAAGGGCTGTAAATATTGAATTTTGTGTTTTCATTATATAATATTTTTACTTTAATATAGAATCACTCATAGAAGGTGGAATTTCCGTAATCCCCCAACGCTCATTTGTTTTTTCACTCATTGTCAGCTCCAATATACCACCTTTCTGAATATCTTTTAAACCTATAAAACATTTCTGTAATGATTTTCCGTTAAACGTCGCATCTTGTACATAATATGCTTTCTCAGAATTAGCATAGGTTTTAATAATGAAAGTATCTCCCCGATAATATTTCCTATTCAGATGAATCGTCACTTTATCAAATAGAGGACTACCGATTTGCATTGTCGGCACCTTATTCGTCCCTCCCTGCACATCAAACAATCCCATAGCAGCCAATACATACCATGCGCCAAGTTGCCCTTGATCCTCATCTTGCCCATATCCGTATCCGTGGGTTGGTTCCGTCCCATAGAAAACATTACAGATATCACGCGTATATTTCTGCGTCAACCACGGCTTTCCCGAATAATTAAACAACCATGCATTATGCAAACAAGGTTGGTTGCCGTGGTTATACAACTGCTCAACTCCCGAGAAACTGTCAAATTCACCGGTCTTTCCCCCATAAAGATTTTCACTTGCCGTTTCAAACGTCTTCTCCAACCGCCTGTTAAACTCTTCTTTCCCGACCAACGCCAACAGCCCTGCCACATCGTGTGGAACATACCAAGTATATTGAGCGGCATTTCCCTCTTGAAATCCCAACCAAGCCTTCATCGGATCAAATTCCTTCATAAACTCTCCCGACTCCTCACGAGGACGGATATAACCGGTTTCTTTATCAAAAAGCCTTTTATATCCTTCTGCATATCTTTTCAACTCTGCCGCTTCTTCTTTCTTTCCCTGTGATTCAGCCAACTGAGAAGCTGCATACGCAGCAAAGCAATACTCCAATGTATGTGAAGCGCCAAAATTGGTAACCCATCCATTAGGTAATGTATAGTCATGCAACGGCACATACCCTCTTTTCACAAACTCGCCATTGTCGTAACGACCGGCTCCATCGGGACGCCCTTCGTAACCCATCTCGTTTTGATAAACCGCTTTCCACAGTTTTTCAACATCTCCCCGAAACACTCCCGAGTGAAATGCAGCGGCAGCTATCAACCCCTGGAAGTTGGTCTGTACTCCATTAGTATAAACTCCTGCCGCTTCCCCGTCGTGCAACCACCCACCAGTATCTTCCGAGAAGTCTAAAGTAGAACATACATAACTCTCCATGATTTCCGGATAAGCCAATGTCCACACTTGCGTCAAATTCCAGAAACCTCCCCATATACCATCTGTATTATGATGGCTATACAAAGGAATTCCATTTTCATCACATGGGATTTTCGCTATCTTTTTTGAATGAGTAATGTATGAACCATCCACATCATTAGATACTCCCCTCCCTAAAAGAGCATGATAAAGTGCTGTATAAAATTTTATCTTATCAGTCTCTTTTCCACCTTCCACTTCTATTTTGGAAAGTTTTTCATTCCATACTCTGCGTGCATTATCCTTAACCTCATCAAAACACTTTCCGGCAGTTTCTTTCTCCAAATTCATCCGGGCATTCTCTACTGATGTGTAAGAAAGCCCCACTTGCATTTCCACCACTTCACCTGCCACAGTGGGAAATTCAATATACATACCGGTTCCCTGTCCCGAAATTTGCATACTGTCCGGATAAGCAACGCTGTCCCGATAAGTGCCGAAAGAAGTAATCTTTTCCGGCAGACGAGCATAAAAATAGCTCTTCACAGTATTTCCCTTATCACAAAATGTAGCATACACAGGATAACATTCCAGAAATCCTTTAAGAGTACGTTCAGCCGGATCATAAGAAATACGTGTGTCCACCACCTCCGCACTCTCTCCCTGCGGATGTCCTATGTCAAATAAGACTCGTGCTGTATCCGCTTGCGGATAAGTATACCGATGAAAACCAACCCGTTCGGAAGCTGTAAGCTCCACTTTGATACCATAATCGGCCAATGTGACTCCATAAAAACCGGGAGCAGCCTGTTCGGTAGACTTTTCAAAACGAGACCGATAGCCACTGTCCGGATTATCCAATGTACCGGGCAGTGTTTTCAATTCCCCTATAGTCGGTATCGTAACAATTCCCCCTATCTGAAATTCATGAAGATGCGCAAACCCTTCAATAGAAGTATGACGGTCATCATACCCGTTAGGCAACCATGAACCGGCACTTCCATAAGCATTGGTAGTAGGCGCCAGTTTAACCATACCGAACGGAAGAGCGGCCGGTGTGTAGAAGAACCAGCGACAATGAGTCGCCCCAAGCTGGGTATCTACCCAATCAACGGGAGATTTCTCTGCGGGCTTCGTACATGACATGGCAGAAAATAAAATCAACAAAATTGCGTTTACATTTCTCATTCAGAAAAAAATTAATACATAATACTTTTTCGTAAATCCTGAAGTGCTTTATAAATATGACGTTCAACTGTACGAACTGAGATATTCAATCTTTCTGCTATTTCCAGAAAAGGCACTTCTTCCTCCCTACTCATTGAGAAAACACGTCTGCGTTGTTCCGGCATACGTTCGAGAGCCATTTGAAGTAATAATTCAACCTCATGAAAACAATATTCATCATGAGGTTGCGGAAGTTCCTGTTCCGCAACCTTCATTCTTTCAGCAGCTATCTCCAAGTAATCGGATGTAACAGCTTTATGTTTAAGATAATTATAAATATAATTTCTTTCAACTGCGTAAAGATAATTACTCATTTTTTCGCAATTCATCCATAAATCCGGATTTTCCCATAGTTTCACAAAAATATCCTGAGTAATATCTTTTGCGTCTTCTTCTGATTTCAATAGCTGAAATGCCAAAGCTCTCACTTTTGGAGATTTTTTCTCAAAAAATGCTTGAAAACGTGTTACTTTATTATTCGAATTCATAATATATATCATTTCACCTATTATGCCTGTCCAACTCATTCAAGGCAAAAGCATATGCCCCTAAAGCAACAGCATGACTTGTACCCAACCGGCTTATTGCAAGTCCTGTTTTCTTTCCCCTATTATATGGTGCCAAAATATCTGTTCCGTGCACTGGAACAGTTTCTACTTCAGGTTTCAGAAATTCTGCAAATTGTGTTTCATCTTCCAAATTTAAAACCTGCATTTGTAATCTGGAGAAAGATTCTCCGGAATGTAGTGCCAATTTTCCTCTCAGACTTTCCAGTACGGCAGGAAGTATATATCGAGCAGCTCCCGAAAGTCCTCCCCCGATAACAACCACTCCATCTATGAGAGTGAGAGCATATGCTATCGCATCCCCTAAAGCATATCCCAACATAGAAAAACTTTTTCGAGCAGCATCAACATCTCCCTGTTTCACTCCTTCAGCAATATCATATATATCTTTTGGGGTTAAGTGAACATCTGTATCTCCTGACAAATCAGCATATACCCTTCTCACTGCACGAATACTTACACTTTCCTCCGCAATCATATCCGGATAATACAAGTTCTTGAAATTCCACAAATCCCCGCCGCAACCATTATCACCGGTCAATAATTCCCGACCGATAACAACACCTGCTCCAAATCCGGTTCCCAAGGTAATACCTATCAGATTGTTAAATTGCTTATCATTACCGGATTCTTTCAATTTTCGATTCAAATCCGGTAACATTCCGGTCAACGCTTCTCCATAAGCAAATAAATTACCATCATTATTTATGTATACCGGAACTTTAAATTTATGCTCCAAATATTTACCTAATGCCACTCCTCCTCTAAAAGCAGGGAAATTAGGCAAATCCCCTATCACGCCATGCTCATAATCCGCAGGACCGGGAAAAGCAAATCTTAGGGCAAGAGGCTGTGTCTCCAGTTGTTTTTTTATTTGTTCAAAACCGTCCGTTAATGCGTCAAGACATAATGCCAAATCATTAACCGGAGCCGACTTACACACCGGAACAACAATCTCTTTGTTACCTTGAATTGCAGAAAAAACAAAATTAGTTCCACCGGCATCTAAAGTCATCACAATCCTATTATCATTATTATACATAGTATCTTCAATTTTAGAATCTTACATAAGCCTTAATTGTCGCGCACCGTTCTCCTTCCGCCATGTTAACCGGAGAAATTTTATATTCCCCTACACAAGCCGGAACAATAAACGTCTCCGCATAGTGCACGACAAATGGTTCGAAAGCATTAACAGGACTCTCCACTATCACCTCATTACCTTCTATCAAATTCAGAACATTCACACTATTATTAGTATGATGCGTAACACTTTTAGTAAACCAATGCCTGCGTGTTTCAATAAACTCATTTTCATGCAAACCGGTCTTTTCCTCCTCCCATCCATCGCCAGAAGCAATAGGCTGTACGTGGTTTCTCAAATATTTCTCCACATATTCAGTGTCCCGCTTCCAGTCGATAACCTCTTTTCCCCGTTCCACATTGATGGGGCGCGGCTTTCCGTCCAACCCCAAACGTTGCCAGTCCCACAACTTGAAAGTAAACAGATTGGGGGTAGAACTGATTTCAAGCACCATACTATTTGCTCCTGAGCAATGCACGGTACCTCCCGGAATCAAAAAGTGATCGTGCTTCTTTGCCGGAATCTTATTCACATATTTTTCCGTATCAAAAACAAAATCGGTTTCCTGTGCTTTCCGTAGATCCGCAAGCATGACTTGGCGGTCAATTCCCGTCTTCAGTCCCAAATAAACCACAGCGTCTTCTTCGGCATCCATCATATAATAACTTTCATCCTGCGTATAGTACATACCAAACTGCTCGCGAATAAACTGTGTCGTAGGGTGTACCTGCAAACTCAGGTTTCCACCGCCAATGGTATCCAAAAAGTCAAAACGAATGGGAAAATCTTTGCCAAAACGGGCTTCTACCGGCTCTCCCAACAAATCGCGCGACTTGAGCAATACCAAATCCACGGAAGGAAGTTCGAACAGCGTCCCACTGACATTCAAAAGCAAGCTGTTTTCTTCGGGAACACAGTCAAAACACCAACCAAAGTTATCCCGTTCGCGATCCAAGTCACAAACCTCCTTCATCCACTGACCGCCCCACGGAGCCGGATCGAAGAAAGGAACCACCCTGAACGGTGTGCGCACCGTGCGCTCTATACCTTCCATAAAAGTAGCCCCCTCAATCATTTTTGGGATATCGCCCTGATGCGTGTCCAACCAATAATCTATCTGATAAAAAATTTCATTTTTATATTTGTCACACACTCGCCAATCATTGAAATAGCCGCGTTTATATTGCAAAGGAACTGCTTCATCACGATTGTCCACTCCCAATGCCTTCACCTTGTGCGCCCGGAAACGCTGCTGAATCTCCCAACGTGCCATGTCTGCATACACCACTGTAGCATCCATTCCCTGCATCACCCAGGCAGCTCCCGTTCCTACCACCAGCACATTTCCTTGTGCCTGTTCTATCTGCCAGCGAGCCTGTTCAACTTTCTCCGGCTGAAAATAATCTCTCAACTGCATATTCGTGACATAACCGAACAATACATCGTCCGTCATAAACCGTTCCGTCATCCGGCGGATTTCCGCTTCCGGTTTCAAGAGGTCGCGTGTGTTTATCACTAACTCTGCCCCTATCGGGCCGAACGCCTCTATTACCTCCTCTTCCATCACTCCTGTGTAGAAATCTACTGCAAGCAACTTTCTTCCACTCAACTCCGACCGGATATCTTTCCAACCCAACCAAATATTTCCGTCTACTTTCGTTGACGGATATTTATCGTAATTCGCCCGTCTCATTACTTCTTATTTTCCTTTGCCCAATCGTTAAACATTTCAATCGCTTTACACAACACGCCGGCGGATCCCTTAAAATGTCCCGAACCACTCGGCACTCCACCCTGTCCGTACCATTCAAAGAAACCGTTGTTCTTTATTACCCGGTCAATCATCGGGCGAATCTCGTCATACGCTTCCGCTACATATCCGTTGGTAATCAATTGCTGTATCATGCGTCCGCCAAACCAAGTCCAGTCTCCCCCGTTCTGGTAGATATAGGGCTTCGACATATTGCCGTGAAAGAAACCTTCCGGATAAGGAGGATACAATGTCAGGCCGATGCTCGGCATTCCTGCCAGGCGTACATTTTCCAACATTTGCTTGTTTACTATTGCAATTTCTTCCTTTGTCAGGATTCCCGCCTCGATGGCAATAGCGGTTCCCCCGTGGTAATGCACATCGTTTTCGTCAAAGTCACCCAAGTCCGGTGTCTTGTCAATATAGACGTGGGGAATAATTTTGTTGCGTTGCGTGTCCCACAAATATTTGCGAGTATTATCCGCTATATCCTTGCGCATCTTTTGCCACTTTTCCTTGTCATCGCCCCTGCTCATTTCTGCCATATAGTCCAATGCGATGGCAAACATGGCATTGTCGTATGCGTCAATGGTAATAATGCTGTTTTCAGTGATGTCCACCAGTTCGTCATCATTTGCCTGGACGTCTCCCCAGTCGGCGGTCAACGCACCTGTCAGTAAGCCGTGTTTCTGATCGTATTTCTCGTGCATCAAGTAGTCAATCATCCACTTCATACGGTCGTAGACGCTCTTACCGGCCACTTCTTCTTTCAAGATGGAGACGTCTCCCGTCTTGCGAATGTATTTTCCCACCACTTGAATCAGTGATGTTTCCTGATCGGTTTCCACTGTATTCTTAAAACCTACGTGCCCAGGGGCGGCATCCGAGAAATATTGGTTGGGGTCATCCCAGTCAAATTCTCCTTTCAGGACATAGCCGTCTATCATTTCCCCGTTGGGTTGTTGCAAACCGAAAAAAACTAAAATAGCTCCGCGCAGGTCTTTCGTGTCCACTACCTCGCAGGCTGTTTCGATAAATGTGTTAAGGTCTCGCGCCCACACTTGCGAATAGCCACTGCCGGCATTCAGTCCCTTACCAATTACAGCACGCCCCATACTGTCTACTTGTTGGAAAGAGAGGTCGTTCTCAATACTATTCACCAATACTTGTTTTGAATCGGTAGCGCACGAAAAGCAAGCCATCGCCATTGCGCCAACCGCCATATATTTCACCAATGATTTCATAATTTCAATTGTCTATTTTATAGTTAATGATATTTTTAATCGTATATCGTTCGAAGCCGCCCCTACCATGATCGTAAAAGATCCCGGCTCTACTATCTTTTTCATTTCCTTGTCAAGCAGGCTGAAATCGTCCTCACACAGCGTCAAGGCCACTCTCCGGCTTTCTCCTTTCTTCAAGAAGATTCGCTCGAAAGACTTCAGTTGTTTTTGCGGACGAACCACCGAAGCATATTCGTCCCGCAAATAAAGTTGGACAACCTCCGCCCCGTCATACTTTCCTTCGTTCCGCAAGTCGAACGTCACTTTATATCGGTGGTGTCCGTTTTCTTCCACTTGTAAGTTGCTGTATGTAAAAGAAGAGAATCCTTTTCCATATCCGAAACTATAAAGCGGCGCAGCTTCCATCTCCACATAATCATGAGACACCGGATTCTTCTTGTTGTAATAGACCGGTAATTGTCCCACATGCCGAGGGACGGAAACCGGCAATCGCCCGCTGGGATTATAGTTACCAAACAAGACGTCAGCTATAGCATGGCCTCCCTCCTGACCGGGATACCAGGCAGTGAGCAGAGCACCTGCATTCTCCTTAGCCCAGTTCATATTCAATGGACGTCCCTGGATATATACTACCACCATGGGCGTACCCGTTGACTTGACAGCCTGTAACAGTTCCAATTGCTTACCTAATAAGTCCAGTGTAGCACGATCATATCCTTCGCCGCATTCCATATCACTGATATAATCTTTGGAAGCTACAGCCGCACCGGTTTCCTTATAGTTAGTCTTGAAATCGCGTGCGCTCGAACCGCCCACCACTACCACGGCTACATCCGCGGCACGGGCAGCACTGACCGCCTCATCAATGTGCATATCGGTGGTATCGCGGATGGCGCATCCTTTTACATAATCTACTTGCGACTTATTGTTCACCTGTGCCAAAATACCTTCAAGCACCGTTATCACATTGCCATCCTCCTGCGGTGCCGTATAGTCGCCGAGCATATTATATCGATTGTCCGCATTGGGACCAATCACTGCTATTTTACAGTTTTTACGAAGGGGCAGCAAATCGTTTTTATTCTCCAACAACACAACCGATTGCTGCGCCACTTTCCGTGCCACGGCAATGTGCGCCGCACTCCGCACCTCTTTTCTGGCTTTCTTCGGATCCACGTAGGGATGTTCGAACAGCCCCATACTGAACTTCAGTCGCAGCACATAAGCCACAGCCTCATCAAGCGTTTTTTTCGGGATTTTCCCCTCTTTTACGGTCGTAATAAGTGTAGCATATGCATCACCGCCCAAATCGACATTCACACCGGCTGCCAATGCACATTGCGCAGCCTCTGCCAGTGTCTGCACAATGCGATGGCTGTCTTTAATTCCTTCAATACTATATAAGTCAGATACGGTGAAGCCCTTGAATCCCCACCGATGGCGCAATACGTCCGTCAGCATTCCGGCATTCATAGTGCAAGGCACTCCGTCCATCGAATTATATGCAGTCATCACGGACAGAGCGCCCGCATCTACCGCCGCCCTAAAAGGCAGCAGAAAATTTTCGTGCAAATCACGCAACCCCACTACGGAAGGGTTACCATTCTGCCCTCCTTCCGTAGCACCATATGCTACAAAATGTTTTAACGTAGATATTACATGATGAGGTTCAGACAAGTTTCCGGCTCCCATACCTTTCACCATGGCCGCTCCGATTGTTGCGCTCAACACCGGATCTTCTCCATATGTCTCTTCCACTCTCGACCATCTTGGATCGCGTGCCAAGTCGAGTACCGGACCATAACCGATATGCGCTCCCTGCAAACGGATTTCTTTGGCTATGACACGTCCCATTTCTTCTATCAAATCGGGATTAAAAGTGGCCGCTTGACCTATGCTGGTAGGGAATACAGTCGTCCCGATAGCCATATGCCCATGCGGTGCTTCTTCCGCCAAAAACACCGGAATTCCCCAACGGGTGTTTTCCATGGCATATTTCTGCAAGGCATTGGCAGCTTCGGCGGCCTGTCGCGGACTCAATCCGGTTTCCAATGTCTTTTTTGTCCAAGGGTCTGCTCTGAAGGTAGCCCAGAACATCCCTGTATACCAAGAATCTATTTGTTCTTTATAATCATCCGAACAGTTGACCTTTTTACCGTCTTTGGTATACATTCCCCAACCCAACGGACATAGCAACTGCCCGACTTTTTCTTCCACTGACATGCGTGAAAGAAGATCTTTCGTCCGTTCCTCCGGAGAACGGGCAGCATCCTGATACAAGAATCGCTCCTGCGCCACCGTCGAAAGTGGTATGCACAAAACGAATAGGATAAATTTCAAAACGGAGTGATACTTTATCATAAAACTTGTTTTTACTGATTTTCAGAAAGAAGAATCATGTGGCTACCTAAATGATTGCATCTTAAGCAGCCACCATAATTCTTAACTAAAACAACCTTTTTTCCTTATAACTAATCTAATATGTACCTGTTAAAACGGACATTTTACGTTTTCAATCCAAGTGAACACCTTGTTTTCCGCAATGGCGTCAAAACCGTTTCCGGTTTCGTCACGTACCGTCACGCCATCATCTTGCACTGCGTTAAAACGCCAGTACGCCAACAAGCCATCCGTTTTCGGATCTACGTAACAAGCGTTGTCCTGAATTTCGTTCATAGTCAACGCTTTCGTCCAAAAACGAGCCTCGCTGATTGCACCATTCAGATAACGTCCACCGCATGACTTGCCAAACCAAAATCCGCCAAATCCCATTGGATCGTCATTCAAGTTGATAGTGCCGGGGCCTGCGCTAAACCGCACGTCTAACTTACCATCTACATAGATAGCTGTAGACGAACCGTCATATACGCATACCACCTGATGCCATTTACCCGCCGTGTAGCGTGTTTCACCTGTTGTAAAATATTTCTTTCCGCCAATTATAGCAGGTGCCAATTGTAATTGGTTTTTCTCAATACTGATATCACCGAAACGGAACAAGAAATTCTCTTCGATACCCATCAATGAAGAAATACCGGGATTAGCCCATTCGGATGGAAAACTATTTACGCGTACCCTGATTTCCATCGTTACTTGATCCAATGCCGCCAAACGGGGATCGGTCATAAACTTCGGCACATTAAATCCACAACGTCCATGCAAATCGACCGCCTTTGAAATGATTGTACGATTTATCACCACATACATTACCCGTGATGCTTCCAAAACAGACATATCACCATCCGTGCCGGTTATGACCACCGGAACACAATAATTCACTCCCTCCACAAACTTGTCCAATGACAAGACAGACATTTTTATGTTTCCAGAAACATAATTTCCGGCTTTGATTACCGTTTCCTTAGCGGAAAGTTTGTAACTCCCGGCAGGGGGAAGTTCATACTTTTTACCTGTTTGCGCATTATAACTTTCCAACAAGGATTTGTCCCCCAAATCCAAAAAGACCTTCGTGTCCTTCTCTACCTTATTAGTTGCAGTAACCGTGACCCCCATATCACGAGGTTCTTCAATCGTAAAAGTAATTCTAGGAGAACTTTCTGTTCCTGTGAATAAGATTACATCTTTCGAATCTGCGGCTTCTTGACAACTTGTCAATAAAGCCAAGCCAAAACATAATACTGTATATAATAGATTTTTTCTCATAATTCACAAATAGATTAGTTTTTTGTATATATATTAAGTTCACGTATATAGACATATCTACTATGCGCACGTACAATCGTTTTTATATAACGAGCTTTAACCGGTACATAAAAACAAATATTGGCAACTTCCACACTATTATTAAAATGTCCTTGATAAGTCCAATTTTCATTATCTAAACTTGTGTAAATATCAGAGTTTGTCACAGAATATCCCCCACTATAATAATGCTGCCGCACACCTGTAATATTAGAATACTCTTGCAACATATCTACAATAAAACCCGTATTGTCATCTAACAATTGTATATTATACTGTTCATTCGTATATGTATCCCCATCAAGCATATTAGCAATATTAGAAAAACTAGAATTTGTTGCCGTAACCTGCCAACCAGTTCTATCGACTGTCAGCAAATCGCCAATAGCACTTTCACTTAAAGGAGTATCCCAAATATTATCTAAATCCGCATATACATTAACAAGTACATATGAAACATTTCTATTTGCACTAACAACAGCATTGCCTGCTACTTCTTTAATTCTGACAGGCAGTAAATATTCACCTGACAGATTAGCAACCTCATCATCATTCACACTGATTTCTAAAATATTATCGGATACCATTTTGCCAGAAGCAATCGTCAATTCTGAATTTTTCAATTCGACCGCTTTTGCAGGAATTGCTTGATAATTTGTCCCATGTTGCAAATTATAACCTGCAACCAAAGATTCATCTACTGTAAATGAAACATTTACATCCCCTTTTACAGGAACCGTAGAAGATGCAGGCAACCTTAAAGTCTCTTTTGAGACAGACAAAGGAGTTACAATAACTGAGAGTTTACTTCTATTAAAACCATTGACCGTATTATCTAATGGCTTTATATACACCCTATTTTCTGAATCACCTTGAAAGTCATAAACATCATCATCGCAAGATGTAAATATCAAACAAGGTAAAAACAACAAAGCAATAATTGTTCTTATATTCTTCATAACTATTCTATAAATCATTATTTAACAGCAGGATTCTGTGCTTGAATACCTCTTCTAAAATATTTATATGGTGGATTACTATTATAATCCCTATGAGCATAGAAAGCACCAAATCCACCCTTTTTCCCTTGAGTAGGATTCCAACGAGCCATGCCTTCCAAAGAATACATACGTTCTCCGGTCTCCGTATATTGATTTCCATCCGCTTCCGTGAAAGCAACTCCACCATTTGCAAAATTATCACCAATATTCTCTGTCACAATGTATTTTTCCGGAGGTAATCCAATTCCATCATGCCAAACTTTACCAAAACGATCCTGCAAATCAACACTCCCATAACTATTATATGCTTGTGCTATAAAGTAAGTCATATACTCATACACCGAAGCATCTATCTCAATAGGCCACCCATCCACAATCAACATTTTTGATGGATCTTTTCCTTTAGGACCAATATATTGCCCCAAATATTTAATCAAATTTACAAAATTCGTACCATGCATCCAATCACCAGCAATTTCATAGTCCAAATCCATCCCATCCAAATCATTATTATAAACAATATTCAACAGAGAATCACCATATACTTGTATACGTTCTTCCGCTGTCGGTTTACTCATAACCCAATCCAATTCGCTTACTCCAGGAAAAGTCACATACGTAAGTTTCACACCTTTCACCTTTTGGATGAACCGCATTTCCTCGTGCACCTGAGGATTATAGAACGTATTCGGCTTACCCTCTATATCTGAAGGGATACCTCCCCACAAGCTACAAATATCCAAACTGTCCGGCAATCCCAAGAAACGGATTCCCATACTATGAGAAGATGAGTAGTCGGCAAACCACATAAAGGATATTTGATGTTCGGATGCCTTGTAAGCCCTTAAATTCTCGTAATATTGTTCGCTATAAGTATAAGGTTTCTGTATTTCCTCGTTTTCAATATCCGTGCATGAAGCCATTGCTCCTGCCAATAGCGCAGCAGAAAACAAACCTGCTATTTTCAATTTTAATTTCATCATAAGATTTTTATATTCCATTCTGACTTAAATGATTATTTCTTATCCCACCATAACTGGGTTCCACCATTGTCCGCACCGCCTAACAACGTGCTGACAGCATTGTTTACATTATTCGCATTGTTGCGATATTCAGAAGCCGGATACGGGATACGGCGAACCTGCTTGTTCGTATTGATAGTACCACCACTATTATTTATCATAACCGGAAAGACCTTCGGATAAGCCGTTCTGCGGAATTCTGACCACGCTTCCTGTCCGTCAGGATAAATGGCAATCCATTTTTGAGTTATGATACGTTCCAGTTTTTCTTCCAATCCTCCCCCTGCATTCCATTTTATAGTGATTGTTCCCAACGAGGGAGAACCTTCACCAATACTATTTCCATTATTGGCCGGGTCGGTATAAGGCGCAGGCTTGCTGGTACTGTTCGCCAAATAAGCGTCTGCACCGGAAACACCTAAGAATTCAAAAGACGTACGTACGCCGGATTCATATAATTCCTGGTCGGTTCCATTCATATTCCATTCACGAGCAGCACCTTCGGCACGCAAAAAATAGGCTTCGGCAGGATTCATCCAAACAACATCGTCACCACTAGCAGCAGCCAACTGGGAGAAATTGCCATTGGTATAGTTATCACGGTTTATATTGATACCGGAACGGATACCTGTATACTTACCGGTTTCAGCCATACGGAAATAAGAACTGATACGGGGATCGCCGTAACCGTTCAGATAAGAATCCATCGTGGCACCCATACGCGCATCATCGAATTCGCCAGCACCAATCACAAACAAGGGATGACGGTAACTAAAGTCATCCGTACGCTGCAAACGTGCCGCATCCGTCACCTTGGTCATCACACCCACCGGATGGCTCACTGCCGCTTCCGCCATCTGTTGCGCCTTGCCGGGATTGGCATAAACTATGCGCATAGCCAAACGCAGTTTCAATGTATTGGCAAAGCGAATCCAGCTTTCTGTGTTACCCCTATATATGTAGTCATATTTCTCCAACACTTTGGCCGAAGCATCTTTTTGATACATATCATATAGAACGGATACAGCATTGTCCAATTCTTTAAAAAAGGCATCGTACACCGCTTCCTGGCTGTCATACGGAACAGCAAAATCGCCACTGCCAAATTTAGTATAAGGGATAGGACCATACATATCGGTGATTCTCGACATGGCGAGCACCTTTACGATATCAGCCAATGCCGCTACTTGAGGACGCCCCTGCTCGGTAGTTTTCTTTATAATCTCATTCCACGGAGACATTACATAGAGATACATATGACCAAATGCCCTGTCTCTCCAATCTACCATCATGTTATAAGTCATAAAGTTGGAGTTGCTGAACCAAATATTAGTAGCACCCGTATAACCGGCAAAGGAAGCACCTGCCAAGTTATCTATCACCTGATAAGTGTCCGCACCGATACCGGTACCGTCCGATGCCAAGTTTTCCAACACAAACACATTCCTTTGCATCTGCACGAAAAATGCACCCACCGCCAAGTCATCACGGTTCATCATTTCCTCGGTAGCTTGATGAGGGTTGGTGTTCCATTCATCAAACTTATCCGTACATCCTGTTGTGGCAAGCAAAGAAATACCGGCACACAACAAGAGCAGTTTTTTATATGAATATCTTTTGTTTATCATTATTGTTGCGTTTAACATTACACATTAGAATTTCAAGTTCACAGAAAAACCTACGTTACGAAGGCTGGGCTGCATAAAGTAGTCGATACCTTGAAAATAGGTTCCGGTACTTGCTGTTGATTCGGGGTCGAACGGTGCCTTGTTGTAGAACATGATCAAGTTGCGTCCCACAACGGATACATGGGCACCTTTAATCCAGTTCACCCACTTATTGACGGGAATGTTATAGCCGAGAGACAATTCCGCCAGACGAATGTTGGTGGCATCGTACGTGTACATGGAGCAGATACCGGAATTACCGCCACCTACAGTCTGATAATAGTCCTTGGCCGGAATCCGTTGTCCGTTTACCAAAGCACCACCATTGTCACGTGCTTCGGCAGATGCTTTAGACACACCGTAGGCATCCAGTTTGGCTTGTGTAGAAGATACCCCCACGCCGCCGAAACGTCCGTTCACTACAACTCCAAGAGTCAAACCCTTCCACTCGAAATTGTTTCTCCAACCAATCGTATAGTCGGGGTTAGCGTTGCCGGCATAGACAAAATTATCCGGATCTGCTGTTACTTTCTGCGAAATCAAGTTCACGATGATATGTCCGTGCTCATCCGTCTTCAACGTATTCACGTAGATAGCACCCATGGAGCCGCCTTCTTTCAAAATCATGCGATAACCGTCTGTTCCACCCATGTTCATTTCAGTCATGGCCTCAACAGGAGTACCGGAAGGGGTGGTCGTTGCGGGCATCAGTTTCTTAATCTTATTCCGATTGATGGAGTAGGTCAAGTTGCTTGTCCAGTTTACTTGTCCTAAGTTCTGGTCTAAGCCTACGGTCAACTCAATACCCTTATTGTCGATACGTCCACCATTGACATAATAGGAGCTATGGCCGCTACCGGCAGAAATTTCGGGATTGAAAAGCTGGTTATAAGTAGAAGACTTATACAGAGTCAAGTCGATGCTAAGTTTGTTTCCGAACAATTTAGTGTTCAAACCGAGTTCATAGGAACGAGTCTTTTCCGGTTTCAGATTCGGGTTTACCTCGTACGTCTGAGTTTCGGGGAAACCACTACCCTGCAAACGGTAAGTACTGATAGGGATAAAACGCTGCGGGGCGTTACCTACTTCACTATAAGAGAAGCGGGCTTTCATGAAAGAGAGCACCTTCGACTTGATGGGAAGCAATTCTGTCAAGATGCCGGAGATACCTACCGAAGGATAGAAAAAACCTTTGTTTTTGTATTTAGTTCCCGCCAAGGCGCTTGACCAGTCGTTACGCCCCGTCACATCCACATAGACCATACTCTTGTAACCTGCTTGTACGGTAGCGAAAATAGCCTGTGTTTGGTCATGGTAGCCGTTCTGTGCCAGACGGATGCTGTTCTTGTTCAAGTTGCCGTAAGTAAACAAGTTGGCTGTACTCTGCAATGGACCTCCCAAGCTAGAATAGTTGTACTGCATGTCACGAATGCTGGTACCCAAAGTGGCTTTCAAAGAGAAGTCACCGATGTATTTGTCTACATTCAGCATGGCGTCTGCATAAATCTGCGTAGTGCTTACCTCGTCCTTATAATAAGCACCCATATCGGAACCGGCAAAAAGCGCTGCTGTGGAAGCATTATATTTCTTGGTTCTTGTCTCTTTGGTGCCATCGTATTTGAGGCGGGCGGAGATATTCATCCAGTCAGTGATATCGAATTTCAGTCCCAATCCAGTCAGAAAACGGTCTTTGTTATTGTTGAACTTGTCGCGTTCCGTAATCCAGTACGGGTTCTGCATCATCATGCCCTGATCGCCGTAAGGCCAATACTGAGTCTTAAAGTTACGAGAAGCATTGTAACGTTCAAAAGTCTGGTACTTGGCTATATCGTCACCACGCGGGAAAAGGTAGATGGGAACCAACGGGTTGAAATATTGTCCTTGCGACAACATATTCTGCTCGTTGATGCGCATATACATGAAGCTCAAGTCCATGTGCAGACGATTGTTCAACATATCACTCGAGTTTCGTACGGAGAAGTTATAACGTTCGAAATCGTTGTTATGCACAATACCTCTGGCGTTCACCGTTGAGGCCGAGAAATAAGTCTGATTGGTTTCCGTTCCGGTGGAAAGGCTGATGGAATTGTTTACATTGAAGACTGTCTGGAAGAAATCGGCAGGGTCGTAGCTGGTAGGAGTAACCAATTTCTGTCCCCAGCTTGCATACTACCCTGTTTCAGAACCGTAAGTATTCTGGAATTCGGGCAATACGAAGGGAGAACTGAAAGTCGTACTATTAGACACGCTTACCGAAAGTTTTCCAACTTCTCCCTTTTTAGTGGTAATCATTACCACGCCATTGGCGGCATCACTACCATACAATGCAGCGGCAGCGGCACCGGTCAGCACCGAAATGCTTTCAATATCATCCGGATTTAAAGTGGCGATACCGTCACCAGACTGTCCCATACCCGTGTACAAGTCGCTCGGCTGTGTAGAAGAAAGGTTTGGCAAGGGAATACCGTCTACTACATACAGCGCATTGTTGTTGCCGGAAATGGATTTCGTACCACGCATCACGACTCTGGCACCACCACCTACACCTGAAGAGGTGGAATTGATGGTCACACCCGCAATTTTTCCGGATAGCGCGTTCATAAAGTTGGCATCCTTCACTGTCACTAATTCCGCAGCTTTTATCTCCTGCACATTATAAGTCAAGGCCTTTGTCTCTTTTTTGATACCCAAAGCCGTCACAACCACTTCGTTCAATTCCGTCAAGTTCTCCTTCAACACGATATTCAACGGAGAGTTGTCTTTCACCACTACTTCTTGAGTTTCATATCCGGTGTAGGAGATAACCAAAACATCCCCCTTTTTCACATTCAACGTAAAAGCACCATCCAAATCCGTGATAGCGCCGATCGTTGTCCCCTTTATAAGAACATTCACACCAATCAGCGGTTCGTTCTTCACGTCTTTTACTACTCCTTTCAACGTCAACCCTGTTTGTTGGTTTATCTCATAAACTGAGCCGGAGTTACTTTCGTCCGCATTCGCCATCACCACCGGCGAAGCGCCAAGCAGCATGAATGCCATTCCCACCTTCATCTTTGAAAGCAGGCCCCAATTTGAATAATACTTGTTTTTCAATGCTGTTAACTGATTTTTTTTCATAACTTTGCAGTTAATCTAAAGATTTTAATTTTAAACATTAAGCTGATTTCTGTCATCGTAGAAGTTTTGAAGAAATCATTTTTTAGATTCGTAAAGAGAGAGAACTTCTTGTTTTCTCTCTTTTGTTTTTCATTATAGTTTCATTCCATAAGCAATATGTGTTTTTATAGTTAATACTATGTATGAACATTTAAAGGTTTGTGCAAATATAAATATTATTTTTTTATTTCAATAAATTCTTGGATATTTTTTCAAAAAAAACTATTTTTGCCTCATAATAATAAATAAAGCGAGTATGAAAATCGACCCAAACAGCAGCAAACCGCTTCATCTTCAAGCAGAAGAGATTCTTAGAAGACTCATAGAAGAGAATGATTATAAGAATGGGAAGCTACTTCCTAGCGAAACAGATATGTCTGAACAATTAAACATATCAAGAAACACATTGCGTCAGGCCATTAATAAATTAGTTATAGAAGGGCTGCTCATCAGGAAAAAGGGTGTAGGTACAAAGGTTGCCAAAAAAGGCATAGTAGGCGGCATCAAAAACTGGCTCAGCTTCTCACAAGAAATGAAAATGCTGGGAATTGAGATTCGCAATTTCGAGCTACATATCAGCCGTAAGAAATTAACTGAAGAAATTGCCAATTTCTTTAATACAACCCCTTATTCCGACACGGAGCGATGCGTTGTTCTGGAAAGAGTAAGAGGAAACAAAGAATATCCTTTTGTTTACTTCATCTCATATTTCAATCCGGTTATTCCAATGACAGGAGACGAAGATTTCACCCGTCCGCTTTATGAAATACTGGAAACACAATATAATATTATTGCCAAAACCAGCAAAGAAGAGATATCAGCCAGACTTGCAGGAGAATTTATCGCAGAAAAACTGGAAATCAAATCCAGCGACCCTATATTAATAAGGAAGAGATTTGTCTATGATGTGAACGGAACACCTATCGAATACAACATTGGATATTATCGGGCTGATAGCTTTACTTATACAATAGAAGCGGAAAGATGATAAATGTATGAACATGCTACAAGATAAACGGGTATTTTGAGAGCAGGCAAGTTATATTAACTTTCAAAATACCCGTTTTTTATGATTCCTCTCTTTCTTCATTCCTTTTCAGGATATCCAACAGAACGATTAGCAAGAATACACTCCAAACTTTCATCAATTACTCCCGCCAATTGAAGGTTGAATTCCTAAGAATGGGTTCATTAATGCCGTGCTTTTCGGACATTTGTTTTGTTGTGAGCCAGTGTGACATAAAAAAACGGAACTAAGTTAGTAATTAACTTGTTCCGTGCCTTTTATTATATAACATGAGAGAGTTATAAATGTTTAGGAAAAATCAAGGACAAGATGTAATCTATTATATAAAGAGAAACAGTAAGTATAAGTCGTGATTTTAAAAGCTACCTTCATCAAACACCGCTTTATTAATCTATTTTCCTTTATTATTCATTAATTGCTTTGTGGCACTCTGCAATTAAAGCACTTCTCACTTACATAGACTAACTACTTTTGTAGCAAATAACAATTCGTTCCACCTAGGTAGAACGCAACAAATACCATGGTAGAACTAAACGATAACCAAGGTGGAACTAAAAAACAACCCTGGTGGAACGAATTGATAATAGTAATTAATCCATTAATAGTAGAATATGAGTGCTTTATATGACTTATTTGAGAATCCACCATCATCTGACGGAGAGAAACAGCCCCTACATGCCCGCATTGTTTCCAAAGGAACCGTAGATAAAGAAGAGTTTCTAGATCGTGTTCATAAGTTTACCGGTATCAGCAGAAGTTTATTGGCAGGAGCCATGGAAGCCTTCGCCAATGAGACACGGGACTTACTTGCCGACGGATGGAATGTAGAAATGGGAAACTTCGGATTTTTCTCTACTTCGCTGCAATGTCCGCCTGTGAAAGATAAAAAAGAAATTCGTGCCATGTCTGTCCGAATGAAAAACATCAATTTTCGTGCAAGTCGCCCGTTTAAAAAGGAAGTAGGCGACAAAATGAGGTTGCAGCGCGGAGAATCCCTCACACGTCCCAAGAAAAATAGTATTTCCCGCGCGACATGTCTTTCCCGCCTCAACACATATATGGAAAATCACCTATTCATCAGCCGAACAGATTACAGTCATCTGACAGGGCGAAACAAAAAAGTCGCCATTGAAGAATTAAACTCTTTCGTTGCTGACCAAATCATACGAAAAGAAGGGGTTGGAAAATTGACTGTATATATAAAGGTATAAATATCAAAAGGGGCTTTGATTTGTATTGTCTATAAAATATTATAAATCAACGATATACAAACTAAATAAATAAAAGTAAATCAATCTACGTTCATTGAACGCCATTAAAGCACCTACCCGGAAAGTGCCCATAGTATCTTTGCATCGTGATCACAAAGAGAATTGATAATTAAAGTAATTAATTTAAAAACTTAAAAACTATGGCACTTAGATACGTCATTAAAAAAAGATCATTCGGCTTCGATAAAACTAAAGCTGAAAAATATGTAGCGCAAAATGTAATCACCAATACGGTGGATTTCAGAGACCTGTGCGAAGAAATCACCAAAGTGGGAATGGTTCCCAGCGGAGCAGTGAAGTTTGTGCTTGATGCGTTGATTGATACGCTGAACCTCAACCTCAGAAAAGGTATTTCCGTTCAATTGGGAGATTTCGGTTGTTTCCGTCCGGGTATGAATTGCGAGAGTCAGGAGACTGAAAAAGATGTGGATAGCGATACTATCCGCAGGGTAAAAATCATTTTCACACCGGGATATAAATTCAAAGATATGCTGAGTAAAGTAAGTGTCCTGAAAATGGTTGTTTCCGATGAAGGCGCTAATAAGCCGGAAAATCCCGATACTCCAGACCCGGATGAGGGTGAAGGAGAAACTCCGGATCCGGCAGCATAAAATTAATCATTGCCTTTGCCAATGAAAAACAGTACCCGCCTACGGGCGGATACTGCTTCTCAAAATATTCCGGTCAAAGACTTGACAAACGCCTTTTAATTTCGTATATTTACAACTTCTAACAACAAAAAAATAAAAAATGGAACCATTTGCTGACGAAGAAGAAAAACCGTTTATCTTCAAGTCATACAGAAAAAAAGAATTGGCTTGTATGTACAGTCCTGATATTACGCCCCGTTGCGCGATACGCATATTCACCAAATGGATTAAAATGAACAAGGAGCTATTCCGCTTATTGACAGAAACCGGTTATCACCCACGGACTCGCACATTCACTCCCCGACAAGTAAGAATTATCACTACTATTCTGGACATTCCTTAGGAATGCCCGGAATATTTTTTTACTTGTTTCTATTTGTTTTTATTGCGTGCAATCCTAAATTGGCGGAACTGCCACCAAAGCATTGTTCCCGCTATCAGACTGGCTGTCAGGTCGGAAATCGGCATACTTATCCAGACTCCTAATTGCCCATAATAACGAGGGAGAATCAACAGGCAGGGAATCAGGATAAGAACCTGACGGGATATCGAAAGGAAGATTGCCTTGCTTGCCATACCGATGCTCTGGAAGAAATTGGACGTCACCATCTGAAAACCGACAATGGGGAAAAACATCACTACGATACGCAATCCTTTGGCAGAAATATCCACCAGTTCCTGATGCGTAGTAAAGATAGAAACCGCCAATTTGGGAATCAACATTCCCATCAGAAATCCGGCAGTGGTTACGATGGTGGCGGCATAAATCGTTATTTTCAGGACTTTTGTCACACGCGGATATTGCTGTGCCCCATAGTTGTAGCCGGCAATCGGCTGCATACCCTGATTCAGTCCCATTACAATCATGACAAAGAGGAATACGAGCCGGTTGACAATGCCGAACGCTCCGATAGCCAAGTCACCGCCGTGATGTTGCAAGCCTTGATTGATAAGAATGACGATGAAACAGGCTGCCAAGTTCATAAGGAAAGGCGCCATGCCGATAGCCAGGGAATCGGCCACGATTTTCCTCTTCAACCGGAAGATACCTTTGTGGAAGTGCAACAGTTCTTCTTTATTAGAGAATAGTTTGAACTGCCATGCCAACGCGATGACCTGTGCCGTAATGGTAGCGATAGCCGCTCCCTGTATTCCCCAGCCGAAGCCATAAATAAAAACAGGGTCAAGTATCGTGTTAATCACCACCGTAGCAATCGTGGCATACATCGCCTTCTGCGGATGTCCTGCCGAACGAAGTACGGCATTCAGACCTAAATAAAGGTGGGTGACGACATTACCCGATAAGATAACGACCATATAATCGCGGGCATACCCTACCGTGGCATCACTACCGCCGAAGAAATAAAGAATAGGGTCGAGAAATATCAATGTGACAACCGTAAAGGCAAGTCCGATGATAATATTCAGTACCAGCACATTGCCGAGTACCCGTTGTGCGGTGTCGTAATCTTTCTGTCCCAGTTTCACCGAAACCAGTGTAGCTGCCCCCACACCGACCAGCGATCCGAAAGCGGCGGCGAGATTCATCAGCGGAAAGGTTAGCGCCAATCCGGAGATAGCCATTGCTCCTACCCCGTGACCGATGAAAATACTATCTACCATATTATATAGAGAAGACGCCGTCATGGCGATAATTGCCGGAATGGCATACTGCATTAAAAGCTTCCCAATCTTTTCTGTTCCCAACGCAGTGGGTGTCTTTTGTCCTGTCATACCTATTAGTTTGAGGGCGCAAAGATACAAAAAAGAGACAGATTACGGGATATATGAGAAAAGTTTCGTATTTTTGCCCACAAAATTGAGTTAATACGTAACGAAATGAATATACTAGAACTAAGTGAACAGGAAATCATTCGACGCAACAGCCTGAATGAGCTTCGTGCAATGGGTATCGACCCATACCCTGCAGCAGAGTATGTAACCAATGCTTTCTCTACAGATATTAAAGCTGAATTCAAGGATGAGGACGAACCGCGCCAGGTTTCCGTAGCCGGACGTATCATGAGCCGCCGCGTAATGGGTAAGGCTTCTTTCATCGAATTGCAGGACTCTAAAGGTCGCATTCAGGTGTACATCACCCGTGATGACATCTGTCCGGGAGAAGACAAGGAACTGTACAACGCTGTATTCAAACGCCTGCTCGACTTAGGTGATTTTGTAGGTATCGAAGGCTTCGTGTTCCGCACACAGATGGGCGAAATCAGTATTCATGCCAAGAAACTGACTGTACTCGCCAAGTCTCTCAAACCGCTGCCTATCGTAAAATATAAGGATGGCGTAGCTTACGACTCTTTTGAAGACCCCGAACTCCGTTATCGCCAACGTTATGTTGACCTGGTGGTAAACGACGGTGTAAAAGAAACATTCCTGAAGCGTGCCACCGTAGTGAAAACAATGCGCAGCGTTCTCGATGAAGCCGGATACACGGAAGTGGAAACTCCTATCCTGCAATCTATTGCCGGCGGAGCAAGCGCACGCCCGTTCATCACGCACCATAACTCGCTGGATATCGACCTTTATCTGCGCATCGCAACAGAGCTTTATCTGAAGAGACTGATTGTAGGTGGTTTTGAAGGTGTATATGAAATAGGTAAGAACTTCCGTAACGAAGGTATGGATAAAACCCATAACCCGGAATTTACCTGTATGGAACTTTATGTTCAGTACAAGGATTACAACTGGATGATGAACTTCACCGAGAAGCTGTTGGAACGTATCTGTATCGCTGTGAACGGCTGTACGGAAAGCGTTGTTGACGGAAAGACTATCAGTTTCAAAGCTCCTTACCGCCGTCTGCCTATCCTTGATGCTATCAAGGAAAAGACAGGATACGACCTGAACGGCAAGAGCGAGGAAGAAATCCGCCAGGTGTGCAAGGAACTGAAGATGGAAGAAATCGACGACACGATGGGTAAAGGCAAGCTGATTGATGAAATCTTTGGAGAATTCTGCGAAGGTACTTATATACAGCCGACTTTCATCACCGATTATCCGGTGGAAATGTCTCCGCTGACCAAGATGCACCGTTCCAAACCGGGACTGACCGAACGTTTTGAGTTGATGGTGAACGGTAAGGAGCTGGCGAACGCTTACTCGGAATTGAATGACCCGCTCGACCAGGAAGAACGCTTCAAAGAACAGATGCGTCTGGCTGACAAGGGTGACGACGAAGCAATGATTATCGACCAGGACTTCCTGCGTTCTTTGCAATATGGTATGCCTCCTACATCGGGTATCGGCATCGGTATCGACCGTCTGGTTATGTTAATGACCGGTCAGACTACCATTCAGGAAGTATTGTTCTTCCCGCAAATGCGCCCGGAAAAGGTGGTAAAGAAAGACGCAGCCGCCAAATACGTGGAACTGGGAATCGCTGAAGACTGGGTTCCGGTTATTCAGAAAGCCGGCTACAATACGGTAGAGGATATGAAAGATGTCAACGCGCAGAAGCTACACCAGGATATCTGCGGCATCAACAAGAAATACAAATTAGAGCTGACCAATCCGTCGGTAAACGACGTAACTGAATGGATACAGAAAATTAAATAAGTTCTTCATCCAAAACCATACAAATGAAATTACCCGGTAAGATAGCGATTATGGGCGGTGGAAGTTGGGCCACGGCTATTGCGAAGATGTGTCTGGCTCAAGAAGACTCTATCAATTGGTATATGCGACGCGACGACCGCATCGCTGATTTCAAGAGATTGGGACACAATCCGGCTTATCTGACAGGAGTGAAATTCGATACCAAGCGTATCTCTTTCAGTTCCAACATCAATGATGTTGTGAAAGAATCGGATACGCTGATTTTCGTCACTCCTTCCCCTTATCTGAAGGCTCACTTGAAAAAGCTGAAAACGAAGATAAAGGATAAGTTCATCATCACCGCTATCAAAGGAATCGTACCCGACGATAATATTATTGTATCAGAATACTTCACAAAGGAATATGGCGTACCACCCGAGAACATAGCTGTGCTGGCAGGCCCCTGCCACGCGGAAGAAGTAGCCCTGGAACGCCTCTCTTATCTGACCATCGCCTGCCCCGACAAAGACAAAGCACGCATCTTCGCGCGCCGGTTGGGAAGCAGTTTTATCAAGACCTCTGTTAGTGACGACGTATCGGGTATCGAATATAGTTCGGTACTCAAAAACGTGTATGCCATCGCCGCCGGTATTTGCAGCGGACTGAAATACGGCGATAACTTCCAGGCTGTACTGATTTCCAACGCTATCCAGGAGATGAACCGTTTCCTGAATACGGTACACCCACTGAACAGAAACGTAGATGAATCTGTTTATCTCGGTGACTTGCTGGTGACGGGATACTCCAACTTCAGCCGTAACCGGACATTCGGCTCGATGATAGGGAAAGGATATTCCGTAAAGAGTGCGCAGATTGAAATGGAGATGATTGCCGAAGGTTACTATGGTACGAAATGTATCAAGGAAATCAACAAGCATCATCACGTCAATATGCCGATACTGGACGCTGTGTACAACATCCTGTATGAACGTATCTCACCTATGATTGAGATTAAATTACTAACTGATTCTTTTAGATAACCTTTAAACAAGAAAGATATGATTAGCTTGAACATTGAAAAGACTTATGGATTTATCTCCAAAGAAAAGGTTTCTGCCTACGAAGCAGAGGTGAAAGCCGCACAGGAAATGCTTGAAAAAGGAACAGGCAAAGGAAATGACTTCTTAGGATGGTTACACCTGCCTTCTTCC